>SXGT01147441.1_pt1 | contig 21912 bp, 19 predicted proteins | sample 3176221 | NCBI WGS metagenome assembly SXGT01 (sample SAMN11356862, study PRJNA531348) | freshwater metagenome | isolation source: freshwater sample F1-120 | place: China: Fuxian Lake, Yuxi | collected 2017-12-25
GAAGTTCCACTTCGTGCCGGCCGCGGCGAGCACCTCGTGGGCCTCGAGCCCGAGCTCGCCGCAGATCATGGCGAGCTCGTTCATCAGCGCCACGTTGAGGTCGCGCTGCACGTTCTCGAGCACCTTGGCGGCCTCGGCGACCTTGATCGACGGTGCCCGATGGACGCCGGCGGTGACCACGGCGGCGTAGGCGCGGGCCACGCGCTCGAGCGACTCGGGGGTGTCGCCCGACACCACCTTCATGATGCGTTCGAAGGTGTGCTCCTTGTCGCCCGGGTTGATGCGCTCGGGCGAGTAGCCGAGGAAGATGTCCTGACCGCACTTCAGGCCCGAGAGCTGCTCGAGGATGGGCCCGCAGACCTCCTCGGTGACGCCGGGGTACACGGTCGACTCGTAGACCACAATGTCGCCCTTCTTGAGGTGCGGACCGATGGTCTTCGACGCGCTGATCATCGGGCCCAGGTCGGGCCGGTTGTTGTTGTCGATCGGGGTGGGGACCGCGACGATGAAGAACGTACAGTCCTTGAGGCGGGCCGGATCGGCGGTGAGCTCGATCTTGCTGGTCTTGAGCGCGTCGGTGGTGACCTCGGCGGTCTCGTCGTGGCCGCGGAGCAGCTCGTCGATCCGCTTCTGGCGGATGTCGAACCCGATCGTCGGCAGCTTGCGCGCGAAGGAGAGCGCGACGGGCAGTCCGACGTAACCGAGGCCGATGACTGCGATCTTTTCCTGCTCCAACGAGATCATTTGGCCGGAGGTAACCACGAAGGCTGCATGGCGACAAGGTGCTCGTGAGGCCTGCGAACTTCGGCCGCGGCAGTGCTAAGGTGCAGTCGATGTTCGCCGTCCTCGGCAGCGTGCTCCTCGGCCTCGTGGTCGGCGTACGACACGCGTTCGAGCCCGACCACCTGGCGGCGGTGTCGACCCTGGTCACCGGCCCCGGCGGCGGACGCGCCAGCGGACGCGAGGCCCGCCGCGGTGCGATGGTCGGAGCGATCTGGGGCCTCGGCCACACGCTGGCCTTGCTCGTGGTCGGCGTGATCCTGCTCGCCGCCGGTGGCCTGGTGCCAGCGCGGGTCGAGACCGGGCTCGAGCTGGCGGTGGCGGTGATGCTCATCGGGCTCGGCGCGCGCGCGCTGGTCATGGCGGCGCGGGACGGCCGCCGCGGCGCGGTCGCCGCGCACACCCATGGCCGCGCCCTGCACCGCCACGCCGCACCCGACGGCGGCCACGTCCACGTCGGCGCTCAGACCCTGGCCTGGCGGCCGCTGGCCATCGGCGTCGTCCACGGCCTCGCCGGCAGCGGCGCGCTCACCGCGCTGGTGTTCGCCGAGCTGACCAGCAACACCGCGCGCATCATCTACATGACGCTGTTCGGCATCGGCTCGGTTGGCGGCATGGCGCTGGCGTCGGGCCTCGCCGGCGTCTCGCTCGCGAAGCTCGCTCATCTGCCCGCGGTCGGCCGCCGCCTCGGCGCCGCCGCCGGCGCGCTCTCGATCGTGGTCGGCCTCGCCTGGGGCCTGCCGCTCGTCGTGTGACGGTCAGAGCCCGATTCCGACGATCAGGGCACGCCACGGCCGACGGTCACAACGACTCCAGGAACGCGAGCAGCTCGGCGCGCTCCGCCGCCGACAGCGCGCGGAAGCCATCGCGCGACGCCTCGGCCTCGCCACCGTGCCAGAGCACGGCCTCGACCAGATCGCGGGCGCGGCCGTCGTGCAGGTAGAGCGTGTGACCGTTGGTGACCTGGAACAGGCCGATGCCCCACAGCGGCGGCGTACGCCATTCGCGCCCGTCGGCGGCGTGATCGGGCCGCCCGTCGGCGAGGCCGTCGCCGAGATCGTGGACCAGCAGATCGGTGTAGGGCCGGATCGTGAGGTCGTCGAGCTCGGGGTACGCGGCCGAGCGGCCGGTGACCATCACCGGCGTATGGCAGCCCGCGCAGCCCAGCGCCTTGAAGTGGGCCTTGCCGGCCAGCACGTCGGCGTCCTGCACGCGGCGGCGACCGGGCGCGGCCAGTGTCATCGAGTAGTACTCGATGTCGTCGAGCTTGCCGGCCTCGAGCTCGACGCCGTCGGGCGGATCACCGGTCGGCGCCGCGCCGCACGCGGTCTGCGCCCGCGGACAGTTCTGCTGCGGGAACAGCGGCGAGGTGATGCCGATGTCGCCGAGGAACGCGCCGGCGCTCTGCTGGCGCAGGCTGGGCTGGTTGGCCTTCCAGCCGAAGCGGCCCAGGCGCGTCGCACCGGCGGCCACGTCCCACACCTGGTTGGCGCGTCCGCTGATGCCGTCACCGTCGGCGTCCTCGGGATCGGCGAGCGCCCGCACGGCGGCCTCGGGCACCAGCTCGAGCAGGCCGAGGCCGGCGACGTGGGGCGCGACCCGCACCGAGGTCATGGTGCCGGCCGCCAGCGGGCCGAACGCCAGATCGCGGAAGGTCACGGTCGGGCGGCGCAGGCTGTACGACGTGCCGTCGGCGTAGCTGCCCGGCACCTCGTCCCAGCTCAGCTCGGCGCTGCCCTCGCCAGGCACGCCGAGGATACCGAGCGGGTTGAGCTGACCGCCGTAAACGGGTTCGCCCACCGGCCCGCCGTCGACGTCGCCCCCCGGCACCGACAGCCGCACCAGCGACGAGATCATGGGCTGCCCGGGCTCGGGCGGCCGGCCGCGGCCGTCGAGCGAGTGGCACGAGCTGCACGAGCGCTGGTTGAACGTGGGCCCGAGCCCATCGATGCCCGAGGTCGACGACGGCGCGATCACCCAGTTGCGGTCGAAGATCGAGTCGCCCACGAAGAACGCATCGCGGCGCGCGCCCTCGAAGGCCGGCGCGATGTGGGTGAACGCCGTCGCGGTCGCGTCGAACGAGGTCGCGGCCACGTCGCCTGCGTACTCCTCGCCGAGCTCGTAGCCCGAGCCATCGTCGCCGCCGCAGGCCACGACGAGGCTCAGGATGGCAAGGCCCGATAGGCGCATCGCACCCTCAGAGCTCCGTCGACACCGGGACCTCCAGCACCGCGGCGACGTCGACGATGGTGTCGCCGACCTCCTGGATGGCGCGCACCGCGTCGATCACGGCCATCCGCCCGGTCGAGCTGTCCTCACCGAGGATGGCCTGATCGAATGGCCCCGGAATGGCCTGGATCGCCGCCAGCGCCACACCGATCTGTTGTTCCATGCGGAAGGCCAGCGCCGGATCCCGCTCGGCGATCAGGATGGCGAGGCTGTCGCCGCTGGAGGCGCCGATCCGCCCCCGGAAGATGTCGTCGATGCCCCGCATGTTGCCGAGCAGGTCGTCCTTGGTGCTATCGCTGAAGCAGGAGTGTTCGTCCTCCTGGTCCTTGTTCTCGTACGCCGTCAGCATGCGCTCGCCCGAGAGCTCCGACGCCGCCAGCGTGCCGATGCCGGTCAGCATGCGGGTGAGCGACTCGACGGGCGCGCCGGTGAATGTGGCCGTGTAGTCGCCGCCGGCCGGGTTCCATCGATCGCGAACATGTTCGAGATCGACGACCAGCATGTCGGCCACGACGCCGAGATACTGTCGGCGTCGCGCCTGGTTCGCGGCGGTGCCGGCGTCGAGGAAGTCGGCGTGGGGGCGAGCGCCGGGGCCCGCCGCGCTCAGGTCCTGGCCCCAGAGCAGGAACTCGATGGCGTGGTAGCCGATGGCGACGTTGGCGTCTCCGCCGATCAGGTTGGCCGCGGTGAGCGCGGCCGCGTCGATCGTCGGGAAGCCGGTCGGGTCGTTGATGATACCGGCGGTGGCGTTGCCGACCACGTAGTCGACGTAGGCCTCGTCCATCGGCCAGGCGTTGATGCCGGGCTCGCGTTCGTCGGCGGGATCGTCGATGGGACCGCCGTAGAACCGGAACGCCTCGGTCGGCCGGTAGACCGCGCGCGCATCGATCCACGCGTCGCGCGCGAGCCCGAGCGACTGCGCCGACGGGTTGGCCACGAAGTTGTCGATGGCCGCGCGCAGGTTGCCGGCCTCGATCGCCACGACCGCGTACGAGCTGTAGGCCGACTCGGCGTAGCGCTCGACCACGGGCTCCGCCGCGGTGCGGAGATCGGTCCTCCCGTCGCCGCAAGCAGCCAGGAGGACCAGCAAGAGAGTCGAACGGGTTTCGTGCATGACGATGCCGAATACCACTACAGGTCATGCGCTTACAACGTTTTGACTTACGAAATCAAATTCAATTCGATTCACGCACGTCAGCCCACGAGCAGGACGCCGAGGAATCGATCCGGCGGCATGAGCCTGGCGAGGGCGAGCAGGTCGTCCTCGCGGCTCTTGTGGGCGCGGCCGACCACCACGACCGCGTCCATGCAGGCGGCGGCGCTGGCGTGCTCGCCGATCAGCTCGAAGCCGGTGAGGTCGCACAGGATGTGCGCGAACAGATCGGCGCCGTCGAGGAGCAGGCGGGCGAGCGCGGGCACGACCTCGCCGGCGCGCTCGACCCGGGCGGGCGAGAGCAGCGCCAGCGAGCCGGCCAGCCAGCGGGTCGAGAAGACCTGCTCGGTCACGGCGTCGTCGACCAGCGCGCGCAGGCCGGGATAACGGACGTTGGCGTCGACCACGGCGATGGTCGCGCCGGTGAGATCGCACAGCGCCGCGCCGATCTGGACCAGCACCGGCGGGATGGCGACGTCGTCATCGCTGGGGACGAAGCCGATGGCCTTGGCGCCGCCGGCCTGCAGCCGGCGGGCGATGCGGATCGCCTCGGTGCGAACGTCGGGCTGACGCGCATCGGTCGCTAGCTCCATGCCGAGCGCGGTCAGCGGCGATTCGTCACTCACAACCGCAGCGTACCGCGGTTGAGCGGCGGGCGCCGGTCTGCCATACCTCGGCCATGAGCTCCCCCGATCCGAGCGAGTGGCGCGACCAGACCGAGGCCGACGCCAAGGCCTTGCCCGACGACCCGAGCGAGGGGACCGATCCAGGGGCTGCGATGCCGACCGACCGGGTGACGGTGGTGGCGCTCGACTTCTCGGCGGTGGGACGGCGCGCGCTGCACTGGGCGCTCGAGCACGTGGCCGCAACCGGCGGCTCGATCCACGCCGTGCACGTCGTCGATCGCCACTGGAAGGCCAGCGACCTCGCCGCCGAGCCGACCGCGCTGAGCAAGGAGATCGCCGACGTCGAGCGCCTCGCCGCCAGCGAGCTGCGCAGTCTCACCAGCGAGGCCCAGGGCCGGGTGGCCGCGGTGCACGAGCACATCGCCGTGGGCAAACCCGCCGACGAGATCGTCCGTATCGCCCGCGAGCTGGGTGCGCAGATGATCGTCATCGGCAGTCACGGCCACGACGCGATCACGCACATGCTGGTCGGCTCGGTCGCCGAGCGGGTGGTGCGCCTGGCGCCGTGCACTGTCGTGGTCGTCAAGGGCTGAGCGGCCACCGTTCACGCCAGCGCGAGCAACACGACGCCGCCGACCGCGAGCGCGGCGCCGATCACGCCGGCCACGCCGACCCGCTCGCCACGGGCCAGCACCAGCGGGATGATCAGGATCGGCGACAGCGACATGAGCGACGCCGCGATGCCGGCCTTGGCGTGGCTCACGGCGTACAGCGATAACGCGATGCCGAGGCAAGGACCCAGCAACGCGCCGAACGCGGTGTACGCCATCGCCCTCCCGTCGCGCACCGCGCCGGCGAAGCGCCGCATCCAGCCCGCCGCGACCAGCACGATCACGAAACCGGCGATGCCGGCGACCATCCGGATCTGCGTCGCCGGCACCGCGGCGTAGCCGGCCATGCCCTGGCGCGACAGGAGCAGGCCGCCGGCCTGACCGAGCGCGCCGCCGAGGCCGAGCATGACGCCGGTGATCGAGGCCCGGGGCACGATCGCGCCGGGGGTTGGCGCGCGGTCGCTCACCGCCAGCATCACGCCACCGACGATGACCGCCATGCCGCCGAGCTCGAGCGCGGTCGGCGCCTCGCCCAGCGCGATCCATGCCAGCGCCGCCGTGAAGATCGGCGTCGAGGTCGCCAGCACCATGGTGCGGCGCGCGCCGATCTCGACGTACGCGCGGAACGTGCACAGGTCGCCGAGCACGATGCCGACCACGCCCGAGCCGCCGAGCCACGCCCACTGCGCCGGGGTCGCGTCGGTGGGCAGCGGCATGCCGCGGGTCGCCAGGGCGAGCAGGGTGAGCCATGCGAAGGCCAGGAGCACCCGGGCCAGGTTGAGCGACAGCGAGCCGATGCGGCGGGCGCCAGCCTCGAAGGCCAGCGACGAGAACGTCCAGCAGGTCGCGGTGCCGAGGGCGGCGAGCTCGCCGGACTGCATCGAGGTGGCGACCGTAGCATCTGCTACCGTCACGGCGTGAGCGAGCCGCCGCGTGCCTCACCCTTCGGCGACTCGCCGGCGGCGCTGCGTGCGCTGGTGCCGGAGCTCGACGACGACGGCGCCGGCGAGGCCCGCGCCGACTGCGCGCGCTGCCCGATGGTCGGCGACGACGCGCCCTGGCCGTGGCGCCTGCACGGCGAGGCCCGCTGCTGCACGTACCAGCCGTTCCTGGCCAACTTCCTCGTCGGCGGCGCCCTCGCCCGCGGCGGCGTCGGGGCCGAGCGGGTGATGGCCCGCCTGGCCAACCTCGAGGGCGTCTCGCGGCTCGGCGTCCACCCGCCGGATGGCTGGCTCGAGCGCTACGCCGATGGCGCCGCCTTCGGGCGCGACACCACGTTGCGCTGCCCCTACTGGGTCGGCGGTGAGCACACCTGCGGCGTGTGGCACGACCGGCCGGCGCTGTGCCGGGTCTGGTTCTGCAAGCACGACGACGGGCACGACGGCGCCGGCCGCTGGTCGAGGCTCGGCAGCCTGGCCGGACAGGCCGAGCTCGACCTGGCGCAGCGGCTGTGCGAGCTCGGTGCGCCACCCGACCCCGGCGCCGACGCCGAGCGCTGGGCCACCTGGTTCCACTGGTGCGCCGCCCACGTCAACACCCTTGCGGTGACGCCCGAACCGTCGCCGGCCCGCGACCGGCTCGTCCAGATCCGCGCCCGCCCCCGGCGCACCATGCCCGATGTCCTGACCCCATCGATCAGCGCGGTCTGGCACGACGGCGATCGCGTCCTGCTCGCCGGTTACTCGACCTACGACGCGGTCGAGACCACGCTCGCCGTCTACACCCTGCTCTCCCGCCTCGACGGCATCAACACCTGGCGCGAGGCCATGGCCGGCGCTGTCGACGAGTCACTGGTACGCGAGCTGTGGCGAGTGGGCGCCCTGAAGCCCGTCTGAGCAGCGCGAGCAGGGCCGAGCGCGCGCCCTCTCGCGCCTAGCTCACCGTATCGACCTTGCGCAGGCCGGCCTTCGAGAGCCTGTTCTCGAGCCGCGTCCGCGCGCTCGAGGTGGCGGTGCGGTAGTGGTGATGGGAGATGTCGGCGATGGTGTCGAGCCGCTCGCGGCGCTCGAGACCGGCTTGCTCGAGCCAACCGCGGACCTTGCCGTCGAGGGAGTCGTCGACGGTGATCCACACCAGCGTCTTGTGCTGGGTCAGCCGCCACGTCGACTGGGGCGAGCGGACGTAGACCGAGACATCGACGTGGCCGCTCTGCAGCAGATCGGCGTCGAAGTCGTCGAGGAAGCGGAGCGCGCGCCGGGTGTCACGCAGGCGCGGCGTCAGCCACACGTCGTTGCGACCGCCGCCGTCGTGGTGATCGGCGAGCTTGACCTCGACGTTGTCGACCAGGGGCAAGCGCTCGATCACCTCGAGGAACCGCTCGCGGGCATCGTCACCGGCCGCCACTGCTTCGATCACGCGCGCCCCGGTCTCGCCGCGTTCGGTGAAACCGGTCACCAGCGTCCCGCGGCCGCTGGCGTCGAACCTGGCCAGCACTCCCGGCGGCGGCCGGAACGATCCGAGCCGCTCGGGCGCGGCGCGCTCGACGATGACGCCCTTGCCTACCGACTCGCCCAGCGGCACCTCGCCCGGCGGCGCCGGATCGGCCGCCAGCGGCCACACCGCCCCGGCCTTGCCCAGCCGCGCCGCGGCCACGCCGATCGCCGCGCCCAGGTGATCGCCGGGCGCGACCACCAGCCGCGAGCCGTCGGCGGCTCCGAACGCGATGCGATACCAGGTCTCCTTCACGGCGCGTCGACGCCAGCGTCGGGATCCATGCCGCCCAACCCGGCGTCGAGCACTGGCACCACGCCGTCGAGCCGTACCACCACCACCGTGACGTGATCGTCGACCAGGCCGCCGCGCGTCGAGCCGTCGCTCATCAGGCCGCCAGCCGTGGCTCGCCACGTCGAATCGAAGGCGGCGTCGGTCGACAGGAAGTACCCGCGGCTATCGGTGGAAGCGAAGCCGACGGTCTGCAGGTTGTCGTCGGGGTAGACCACGGTGGCGCCAGTGGTGCTCACCACCGCGCCCCGCACCGGCTGGCCGGCGGCGTCGATGACCACGCCCAGCACCATGCCCTCCTCGGGGAGATCGGAGACCATGCGCAGGTCGAGCAGGTCGCGCAGCATCACGCGGCCGACCAGGAACCCGTCGGTGCGCACCGGCGATCCAACCGGTACCTCGAAGCAGGCGATGGTCGGCGCCGCCACGCCCTGGGCCGCGACCCGCAGACAGCGCCTTCCGGTCGGTGGATCGGTCAGCGTGCCCTGCCAGAGCAGCGTGCCTGACGGCGTGTACGAGAGCGCCGGCGTGAAGAACGAAGCCCCCAGATCGACGCGATAGGTCCCGTCGCCGTTGGCGACCGGCTCGCCGAAGCGGACCTCCATGTCGGACGCCTGCATGCGCAGCACCGAGCCGAACGTTCGCGGATCGCGGATCGTCGCCTCGAGCGGGATGGCGCTGGCCCGACAGCTCGGCGCGTCGAGCGCGTCCCAGCGCGCGCAGCCGAGGGTGACCGTGGCCACCGGACTGTCGCCGACGGCGAAGTAGGTCTCGCCGCCGAGCGCGGGCACCGGCACGTTCTCGGGCTCGGTCGGGTTGCCGACCAGCTTGGGGAAGCCGGCGGCGAACTCGGTGGTGGCCGGGCAGCCGTCGGTGCCGGTCAGGTCGATCCCGCTGCGGGCCAACTCCTCGACCGTCCACACGATCACCTGCACCCGCACCATCTCGTTGGGCACGGGCTGCGGCGAGATGGGGAGATCGGCGAGCAGACAGGCGTCGGCGTTGTTCTGGATCGTGAAGCACTCCGAGTAGTGGGGCTGGCCGTCGCTGGTGTTGATGATACGCACGCGCACCCGCACGTCGCACGAGAGCGGCAGCGCCGTGCACGAATAGCGACCGTCGGTCGTGGTCGGGCATGCCTGGGCGCCTCCGCGTTGCCACTCGAGGCGAAGGCGGAAACGCACCGAGTCGTCGCACCCGGCCAGCGCGCCGAGCCCCACCACCGCGAGCGCGAGCAACGAGCGCAGATTCACTGTTCGACCTCGACGCCGGGGCTGAACGTGCTCGTCCCGGCGTCGCGGGTGACGATCACGGTGATCAGCACCACCGCGGCCACACCGGCGACGGTGCCGCCGCTGGCCTTGAACCAGCTCGTCCGCCACCACGGCTCGTCGATGGGCACGACCGGCTTGCCGCCGCCCCCGAAGGGATCGTTGCCGTTTCCGCCGCCGATCGGGCCGGTCTTGATCGGCCGCAGCGGCGCCACCGCGGCGGCGACGTCGCCGCCGATCGGGCGCGACGGTCCGAGCCCGCCGCGATCGGTGAACACCCGCGCCGCCAGCCTACCGTCGTCGCCGCGCACGACGACCAGCGCGTGGCTGGTGGGCTTCATCGCCCCCAGCAGATCGCGGATCGCCAGCACGCGCGCGGGGTCGTCGCCGGCCGCGACCAGGCGGTCGCGGGCACGGCCGAGCCGCACCTCGAGCGGCGCCTCCACCGGCGTGAGCTGGAACGGGACGGTGTTGCTGGCCACCGCCTCGACGCGGCGACCGTCGCTCGAGATCTCGTCGCCGCGCACGGTGACGATATGCGGGCCGGCCGGGACCGGGAGGCCGACGACCGGCTCACCGCCCGGCACCGGCACGCCGTCGACCAGCACCTCGGTGGCGCCGACCGCCTTGATCGAGATCCGTCCAGTGGCGCCGGTCACGGCGGCGGCATTGAAGGCCTTCACCACGTCGGGCAGGTAGCGGCCGGGATCGAGCGTACGCCCGGGTGTCAGCCGATGCACCAGCAAGAACAGCGGGCGAGCCGCGTCGAGGCCGCTGGCGCCGGCCACCGCCAGGCCCTCGATCAGCACCAGCTCGGAGAGCAGCGCCCGCGCCGCCGGGTCGCCGGCGAACCGCGCCAGCCGATCCTGGGCCGCCCGCGCGATCTCGGCCGCCTGGCGATAGCCGATGGGAGTCAGCAGCTTGCGGGCCTCGGCTGCGACCGATTCCTCGGCCTTCCACGACGTGTCGGTGGCTGTAGGCTCCCGCAGCGGCAGGCGAAAGCGATCGGGCACCGGGCCGAGCGCCGGATCGGGCCCCATGTGCTTCTCGATGCGCGCCACCATCGTGCGCCCCTCGTCGGTGCCGGTGGCGTCGAGCACGAGCACCGGGCGCTCGTCGGCGGCGGCGCGCGTAGGCGACACCATGACTCCCGCGCCGATCACGACCATGATCAGCGCGCGAATGGCTTGGTTCGTGGCATGTTTCGCCGCGCCTCGCGTCATCGCGCTGGACATACTATAGGCCACGATCCGGATGGCGGAGGTCCCTCAGAAGAGCCTGGAACGCTACGATGTGCTCGACCGCATCGCGGTTGGGGGCATGGCCGAGGTTTTCCTGGCCAAGGCCTATGGCGCCCACGGGTTCGAGAAGACGCTGGCCATCAAGCGGATCTTGCCCGAGCTGGCCCGCGATCCGGAGTTCGAGGAGCGCTTCATCGCCGAGGCCAAGGTGGCGGTGCGGCTGTCGCACACCAACGTGGTCCAGGTCTTCGACTTCGGACGCTTCGCCGGCTCGCTGTTCATCGCCATGGAGTACGTCGACGGCCTCGATCTGGCCGCGATGCTGCGCCGCTTCAAGGAGCGCCACGAGCGGGTGCCCCTGCCGGCCGCCTTCCAGATCGCCATCGAGCTGGCCCGCGGCCTCGACTTCGCTCACACCCACGGCGTCGTCCACCGCGACGTGTCGCCGTCGAACATCCTGCTCAGCAAGGCCGGCGAGGTGAAGATCGCCGACTTCGGCATCGCCGTCGCGGCCCAGCCCGGCAAGGTCGCGGCCACCTCGGGCAAGCGCAAGGTGATGGGCAAGTGGCGCTACATGTCGCCCGAGCAGGCCCGCGGCGAACCGCTCGACACCCGCAGCGACATGTTCTCGGCGGCGTCGGTGATGTACGAGCTGTTCACCGGCGACAAGCTGTTCCCCGGCGAGGAGGCCGAGGACATCATCCGCAACATCCACGAGATGCCGCTGCCGAAGCTGTCGGAGGCGCGGCGTGGGTTGCCGGCGAGGCTCGACGAGATCATCCACCAGGCCCTGGCCCGCCGCCCCGGTGATCGGCCGCTGCGCCCGGCGGTGCTGGTGCGCGCGCTGACCGAGCTGACCTACGAGTCGAGCATCGTGACCACCGCGCTCGATGTGGCCGAGGCCGTGAACTACGTCGTCGATCTGTCGACGCCGACCGGCAAACGTCTCGACGACATCATCCGCGCCCAGCTCGCCAACCTGGCCGAGCCGTCGGTGGGCCGGCAGACCGCGCTGGGCGAACGCAAGACCGGCGCCGACTCTAGCGCGATGCCGTCGAGCATCGCGGCCGCCACCGATCGCAAGACCGCCGAGGGCAGCCTGCCCGCGCTCGACCGCGAGATCGACATGGATCGCGAAGGCGAGCGGCTGACCGCGGTGACCATCGTCCGCCGCAAGCGCCGCACCGGCGCCGAGGACGCGATCAACGATGATCCCGGACCGCCGCCGATCGAAGGCGTGCCGGTGCTCATCCCGCGCATCGACTCCGACGGGATCAGCCGCCTCGAGCTCGACGAGACCACGGTCACCGTCGCGCCGTGGGAGCTCTCCGCCAACCCGCCGCCGACGCCGACGGATCGCGACAAGCGCAGCGCGGCCGGCTCGCTCAAGACCCCGCCGCGGGCCGGCGAGCCGAACAAGACGCCGGCAACAGCCAAGCGCGGTCTGGCCGGGGACGTCGCCGCCGCGGCCGCGTCGATGGAGACCTCGGGCCCGATCGCGATCTCGCCCGGCGCCTCGATGACGATGATCACGTCGCGGCCGGGCTCGTCGCGCCGCCTGATGCTGGCCGGCCTGGCCGCCGCCGCCCTCGTCGCCTTCGGCGTCTACGTCGTCGCCTTCAGAGACGGGGCCCAGGGAACCGGCCGTCAGCCAGCGGTCGCGGGCCCCGGGGCGAACGACGCACGCACGGCCCCACCCCCGACCGCTCCCTCGATCCTGATCGTCGAGACCGTGCCGCCGGGCGCGCGCGGCACCGCCGGCACCGTCGCCCTCGGCCCGACCCCGGCGACGCTCGAGCTCCCGCCCGGCCCGGCGCCGCTGCGCCTCGAGCTGGCCGGCTACGAGCCCTACCTCGACGACAACGTGCGGGTCGAGCCCGGCCAGACGCTGCGCCTGCACCTGACCCTCACGCCAGCGCGGGCCCGACTCGCGGTCGAGACCGATCCGCTCGAGGTCGACGTCTCGCTCGACGGCGAGGACCTGGGCAAGACGCCGCTGGCCAAGCGCGACCTCGCGCCGCGCAAGAACGCGCGCCTGCGCCTGTCCAGGCCCGGCTTCTTGCCCATCACCGTACCGATCGAGCTGATCGGCGGCGAGGAGGCGCGCGTGTTCCGCGCCATGCGGCCGGCGCCGACGCCGATGGGCTCGGTCACCCTCACCGCCGAGGACGACGGCGGCACGAGCTGGGGCGACGTGTACCTCGGCGGCAAGAAGGTCGGGCAGGCCGGCGTCAGCGCCGGCCCGATCGCGCTGCCGGCGGGCAGACACAAGCTGCGCGTGGTCAACCCGGCCACCAGCAAGAGCGCGACCATCGACGTCGAGGTCAAGGCCGACCAGACCCGGCCCTACGGGGTGAAGCTGCAATGAGGGCAGCACTCGCCCTGCTGGCCGTGGTCGTGCTCGCCGCCTGCACGGCCTCGCCCCGCCGCGCCGGCCCGACGATCGAGAACCGAACCGTCGAGGACCTGGGTTCGCCCATCCGCCCTGGCTACCCCAACGGCCCCATCACCACCGAGAGCCTGGCCAGCTTCCTGTCGTGGCGCTTCGCCCGTCAGCTCGACGACAAGACCTTCGTCGCCGAGTACAACGACACCCAGGACGACGTCCTCGACGAGCTGCGCACGATGGGCATCAGCGATCTGCACCAGCTCGCGGCGATCATCCCCGGCGACTTCGAGGTGCTGGGCGCCGGCGAGTTCATCATCGAGGATCCCGCCAACATCCCGGGCCTGGTCCGCGACTTCATGATGATCCACGACGCCCGCCGCTACTTCGGCCGGGCCTGGAAGAGTCGCTGGCAATCGATCCTCCCCGCCAACGTATCGGCTTTGCGCTCGTACGTGAGCGACTTCCAGCCGTTCTATGACGCCGGCGTGCTCACGGTGCAGGAGGTCGACGACGCGCCGATGCCCGGACATCCTCCGAGCCCACGAGTTCAGCCACCCTTCAACTGATCTGGTGTCGCGAAGGCGAGCGCTACCTCACGCGCTCGCCGCGCTGCACACCCGGACAAGCTCGCGCACGAATCGCTCGGGGTGCTCGCGGTGCATGAAGTGACCACCCGGCAGACGCACGATCTCGTACGACGCCGCATAACGCGAGCGCGCACGCTCGTAGGCCGACGGCGGCACGATGTCGGTCTCGCCGGCGAACGCGACCGCCTGCACCTCGACACGGCGGCGCTGCGCCGATGACGGACGGAAGCGCAAGGCACGGTAGTAGCCCAGCGCCGCCTCGAGACAGCCAGGCTCGCGGAATGCGCGCTTGACCGCATCGGTCTCGCCCGGCGGCACCTTCCAGGCCGGCGACCAGCGCTGCACCAGCTCGTCGACGTGAGCCAGCTCACCGGCGCGGATCCACCGTGCGGCGCCCTTGCGTCGCAGCGAGAAGAAGTGGCGCGTCTTCCACAGCAGCACCGGGTTCGGGCGCAGCGAGGCCGGGTGCGGGATCGCGATCGTGACGAGCAGGCGAATCCGCGACGGGTCGAGGCCGACCGCCGAGAACGCCGCCGAGGCGCCCCAGTCGTGCCCGACGACGATCGCGCGCCGCTCGCCGAGCGCCTCGATCAGCGCCAGCGCGTCCTTGCCGAGCGTGTCGGTGTCGTAGTCTTGGGCCGCCGGGACCCCGGTCGGCGCGTAACCGCGCATGAACGGCGACACCGCGCGGAAGCCGGCGGCCGCCAGCGCCGGTCGCGCCGCATCCCAGGTCTGCGGCGTATCGGGGAAGCCATGCAGCAGGAGCACCAGCGGCCCGGCGCCTTCCTCGATACAGGTGAAATCCACGTCGTTGGCACGGACCTCCAAGGTCTGAGCGGGCATCTGGCACCATTGTGCCCTGCATTGCGGCGGTCGGAGAAAGGCCATCGGCAAGCGGTGACCATTGACGACGTACAGATCGCCGCAGCGGTTGGCTATCGAGGTTTTCCCGGCCCCCGCGCCGGTCGGGGCGCCAGTGCGATCGTCACGTCGCCCGACACGCGGGTCCGGCACGACAGGCGCACGCGGGTGAGGTGATAGAGATTGCCGAGGTGGCGCTCCTCCTCGTCGGTGTACGACGACAGCGCCTCGGCGCCGGCGAGGATCTTCACCCGGCACAGGCCGCAGGTGCCCTTGCCCACACACGCGGTCTCGATGGTGATGCCGGCGGCCGCGGCGCCGGCCTCGAACAGGGTGGCGCCGTCCGCAATCTCGACGGTGACGCCACCGGGCTGGAAGGTCACCCGCGCCATCAGCGCTGCCCTGACACCGCGGGATGGCCGGCGATGATGAAGCGCAGCGGCCGCGCCGCCCAGGCGCCGGCGTAGTCGACGCCGATACGGGGCGAGCGCACGACGTCGCGCGGGCGGACGCGCTCATGCGCCGCGACGAACAGGCCGTCGCCATCGAGCAGACGACCGTGCTGGGCCCGCGACAGCGCCAGCGCGCGGGTCAGCTTCCCCGGGCCGCGGCCGACACGAGCGTCGTCGGGCAGACCGACCAGCGGCGCGACGGCGCGGACCAGCACCGCGCCCGCCTCGCGACGGTCGCGAGCCACGATGTTGAACATCTCGTGCACGCCGTAACAAAGGTACACGTAGGTGGTGCCGGCGGCGCCGAACATGACCGCGTTGCGCGCGGTCGAGCCGAAGCGCGCGTGCGAGGCCAGGTCCTCGGGCCCGAGGTAGGCCTCGGTCTCGACGATCACGCCGGCGCGATCGCCGTGGACCAGCGCGCAGCCGAGCAGCGCGCGGGCCACGGCCTCGGTCTCGCGCGCGTACCAGCCGAGCGGCAGGCGCTGCGCTCGCAGTGATGCGAGTGCGTCCTTCGACTCGGCCGCGAGGCGGCCTCGCTCAGGACGACCGGGGCTGGGCATCGCTGGGCTCGACCAGGAGCTGAGCACGATCGATCCCGCGCGCCATCTCGGCGACCCGCGGGTGGGCGGCCACCTGCTCGTAGAGCGCCTCGGCCGCGGCCCGATACGCGGCCGGCGCCAGCACGCCCTGCAAGAGCCGGAAGCGCAGGAGCATGAACGCGGTCTGCACCACGTCGGCGAGGCAGTACGACTGGATACGCGCCAGCTGACCGGCGTTGAACAGGCCCTCGACCTGCGAGCCGTCGACACCGACCTTGCCCGGCAGCCCGACCAGGCGGGCCAGCGCGTCGAGGCTGCCCATGCGGGTGGCGCCGTGGTCGGCGAGCCAGTCGCACAGGTCCATGTGGCCTTCCTCGGAGTAGCGATAGCGGACGCCGCGCTCCTGGTAGTACCAGGACAGCGGCACGCCGTGGCTCAGCGAGCGCAGCGCGATCACCGGCAGGTCGAACGAGCGGCCGTTGAAGGTGACCAGCACCGGCTTGGCGCGGCCGACGAAGCGCGACAGCTCGATCAGGATGTGGCGCTCGTCGACGTCGGTCGCCGGCACACCAGGTGGTCCGCCGCTTTCCCCGATCACCCCCATCCGCCGCAGCCGGTAATCGGGGCCGAGCCAGAGGCAACCGACGACGATGATGCGGTGGGCCCACGTGGGCGGGAACGGCGGCTCGGTCCCCAGCGGCACCTCGGGGCGGTGCCAGCGCGGGTCGGGCACGGTCTCGATGTCGAGCACCAGATACTCGGTTCCCGACGCTGTCCTGGCTGCGCGTGCCACGGTTCGCACCCTAGCAAGTCACTGTGATCATTCCCTCTTGCCGACCTGCCGAGATCGACGACAATGGGTGCTCGATGCGCCGCCGTCTGCTCTCCCCGGCCCTGCTCGCCGCCGCTGCCCTCCCGTTCGCCCCCGCCGCCAGCGCCGCCAATGAATGCCGGGTGGTCGAGACCACCTTCAAGCCGGCCGACAAGCTGCAGATCGTGGTGTGGCTCGAGGATCCCACGGGCGGCTTCATCGGCACGGTGTTCGTGACCGACGGCGTCGGGCGGCGCGGCATCGGCAACCGCCCCGGCCGCTTCGACTTCAACAGCGGGCCATCCTGGCCGTACGGCCGCCGCGTCACCACCTTCCCGGTGTGGGCCCACCGCCACGGCGATACCTTCCCCACGCTGGTCTTCCAGAACGGCGAGGACTCGAACCTCTCGCACCCGTTCTCGCACTCGTCGCAGGAGAGCTTCTACTGTCGGCCCTTGCGTCCCGACGAGCCGGCCTGGGACACCGGCTCGTGCGCGTCGGCGATCTTCACCGACAAGGGCAAGCTCGACACCAACCAGCCCAGCCTCTACCCGCCGCGAGAGGACATCGCCCGGGTCGAGGGCATCGACGATCTCTCGGTGTCGATGTTCGACACCATGAATCCGCTCGACATGGTCTCGGGCGCGACCCCGACCGCCGACCTGCCGTACTCGGTGACCTGGCCCATCCCGACCGACCTGACGCCCGGCGACTACGTGTTGTGGATGGAGGTCGCCAAGGAGTTCGATCACAACGCCACCTACAACCCGACCTCGTACCCCGAGCCCACCGGCATCCCGTGGGCCGAGTACGGTGAGCCCTACCGAGGCCAGCCGTCGGTGGTCTACAACGTGCCATTCACGATCGGCACCGACGCCACCTCGGCGAGCTCGTCGGCGTACGTGGGCTATGGCAACCCCGACGGCACCGACGGCAGGCTGAACCCGCCCGACGCCACCATCGAGACCTCGACGCCCGGCTCGGGCGCGGCCCGCTTGCTGCTCCACACCGACAGCGGCAGCACCTTCCGCGTGCGCGTGGTGGCCCGCCCCGAGCTCGACGTGGCCGACCCCGGCGCGGCCACGGAGCTGCAGGCGATCTCGGTCGACCAGCGCAGCGCGCTGCTGAGCTTCGTGGCCCCCGGCGACGACGGTGAGATCGGCACCGTCACCGGCTACGAGATCCGCTACCGCGCGACGTCACCCATCACCGACGCCAACTTCGCCGACAGCTCGCCCATCGCCACCGCCATCGAGCCCGACGAGCCCGGTCAGATCCAGGACGTCGAGATCACCAACCTGTTGCCGCAGACCACCTATTACGTGGGCGTGCGCGCCTTCGATGACTGCAGGAACTACGGCCCGCTCGCCCTCATCAGCTTCACCACGCCCGAGCGCACGACCGGCGAGGTCGACGCCTGCTTCGTGGCCACCGCCGCCTACGGCACGGCGATGGCCAACGAGGTCTCGATGCTGCGCTCGTTCCGCGACGGCATCCTGCGCCAGAGCGTGCTGGGCGAGCTCTTCGTCGAGACCTACTACACGGTCGGACCGGCGTTCTCGACGACGATCGATCACTCCGACGTGCTGCGCCAGGCCGCACGCGCCGAGATGGCCCCACTGGTCGACCTGGTTCGCGGGCTCAAGGTCGAGGAGTAACCCTTGCACGCTCGTTGTGGCTCGCTAGCCGCCGTCCTGCTCGCCGGCGCCGTCCTGGTGCCGACCGGCGCCGCCGACGCGGCCGAATGCCGCGTGGTCGAGACCACGTTCAAGCCGGCCGACAAGCTGCAAATCGTGGTGTGGCTCGAGGACGCCGCCGGCAACTTCGTCAGCACGATGTACGTGACCGACGCCGTGGGCCGCCGCGGCATCGGCAACCGCCCGGGCCGCTTCGACTTCAACAGCGGACCGCTGTGGCCGTACGGGCGCCGTATCACCACCTTCCCGGTGTGGTCGCATCGCCACGGCGAGACCTTCCCGGCCCTGGTGTTCCAGAACGACGACGACGACAACCTGTCGCATCCGTCGACCCAGTCGTCGGACGAGTACTTCTTCTGCCGGCCGCTGCTCTCCACCGAGGCGTCGTGGGACACCGGCACCTGCGCCAGCGCGTCGGTCGACACCGACAAGGGCCGGGTCGACCCCGGGGCGGTCAGCCTGTACCCGCCGCGCGAGGACATCGAGCGCCGGATCGAGGACAGCGTCGCGGTCGACATGTTCGAGACCATGAACACGTTCGACCTGGTCTCGGGCGCGACGCCGGCGGCCGACATTCCCTACACGGTGACCTGGCCGATGCCCGCCACCCTGCCGCCGGGCGACTACGTGGTGTGGATGGAGGTGTCGAAGGAGTTCGACCACAACGCCACCTACAGCGAAGCGGCGTACCCGTCGCCCACCGCCATCCCGTGGCTCGACTTCGGCGAGGCCTACCGCGGCCAGCCGTCGGTGGTCTACCAGGTGCCGTTCACGCTCGGCGCCGAGGCGGTCTCGGCGCTGTCGTCAGCGTACGCCGGCTACGGCGACCCCGACGGCCTCGACGGTAACGTCCGTGTCCCGGACAGCACGATCGACACCGCCATCCCCGGCTCGGGCGCCGCCCGCCTGCTCCTCCACACCTCCGGACCCGACACCTTCCGGGTGCGGGTGGTATCGCGCCCGGAGATGGACGACGGCCTGCCCGGCGCCGCAACGGAGCTAGCGGCCGAGGTCGACGGCCGCAGCGCCCGCCTCACCTTCGTCGCCCCCGGCGAGGACGGGGTCCTCGGCATGGTCTCGGGCTACGAGATCCGCCTGCGCGCCGCCGAGCCGATCACCGAAGAGAACTTCGCCGACAGCCCATCGATCGCCACCACCGTCGATCCCGACGAACCCGGCCAGATCCAGGTCGTCGAGCTCGACAACCTCCTGCCCAACACCCTCTACCACGTGGCCGTGCGCGCCTTCGACGACTGCAAGAACGTCGGCCCCATCACCACCGTCGACTTCATCACCCCCGAGCGCCCCATCGGCGAGGTCGACGCCTGCTTCGTGGCGACCGCCGCCTACGGCTCGGCCATGGCCACCGAGGTCTCGCTCCTGCGCGGCTTCCGCGACGGCGTCCTCCGCCAGAGCGTGCTGGGCGAGCTCTTCGTCGAGAGCTACTACACCGTCGGCCCCGCTTTCTCGTCGACGATCGCCCACTCCGACGTCCTTCGCCAGGCCGCCCGCGCCGAGCTGGCTCCGCTGATCGACCTGGTCCGCGGACTGACCGACGAGCCCTGACTCAGAACACGAAGCCGACGCCGGCGTCGACGAAGATCGAGGTGCGCCGGACGTAGGTGGCCGAGAGGGGCGTGGTGCCGCCGCCAGTGGCGTCGAGGCCGACCAGACGGGCGCCGACACCGACCGAGAGCTCGAGGCGCTGGGAGAGCTGGGGGACGGCGAGCCAGAAACCGGCGCGCGGGCGTACGGCGTCGAGCAGGACCAGTTTCTCGTCCAGGTAGTCACCGGCCGGGCGCAGCGCCAGCTCGCTGAGCGGAGCCACCGCGTCGATCAGCGACAGCTCCACGCCGGCGAAGTCGGAGAAGGCGAGCATCGCGGTCGGCCACTCGACCGTGACCACGGTGCGGCGGGTGTCGTCGCCGAGCACGACCGCGTGGGCCTCGTTGAAGATCACGCGCGCGCCCAGGCGTGGGAACGGGTTGAGGCGCAGCCGCCGGTCGGCGCCGGGCACGCCGTGGGTCTCGGCCATACGCAAGAGGTCCTTGGCGGCGGCGCGAAACGCCGAGCGGGTCACGCCCATGGCGTCACCATCGGCGGCGTCGAGCAGGTAGGCGGCCAGGGTCAGGAAGAAGCGCTGGTGAGGATCGCCGGCCTGATCGGCGGCCAGGCCGAAACCGGCGCGCAGCGTCTCGGTCGCCAGCGTGCGGTGATCGGCCTGGACGATCAGCCGGAACATGTCCGACAGGTCGCGAGCACCGACGGCGCCGAGCCGGCCCACGATGCGGCCAGCCGAGCCCAGCTCGGCCGAGCTCTCGGCCACAGTGTCGCGGGTGAGCTCGAGCAACTCGCCGATGTCGAGGTTGGTCAGGTCCTGGGTCTCCTCGGACCACAGGTACCAGCGATGGCGCAGCCCCTGGAGGAGCCGCGGCATGCGCGCCGCCGCCCGCAGCAGCGACGCGGTCTGGGCGTTGCGCAGGTCGGGCACGAACAGGAGCCGACCGAGCTGCGGGGGCAGCGACTTGTGGATCTCGCTGATCGTGAGCTGGGTGCGTTTCCACCGCCGCATCCAGTGGGCGAGGAGCTTGGGCTTCTCGCCGCGCAGCTTGCCGGCAGCGTCGACCTTGGCGTTGAACTCGAGGTCGAGGAACTTCACCTGGACGGTGGCCCCTGGTCCCAGCCGCGCGCCCGTGCATGGCCACTTGCCGGCGATCTCGGGGCTGCGGTCGGACTCGCGGCATCGGATCTCGAAGGCCTCGGCGGCCAGCACGCCGTACAGGGCGTTGTCGCCGAAGTCGGGATCGCCGATCGGCGTGATGAGCGGCATGATCGTCCAGAACGGCGTGGTGACGCCGACGTGGTTGCCGGGGCCCTCGTCGACGATGACGCGGAGCTGGAGCGCCGCCGGCAGCTTGTCGTGGCTGACCGCGAAGCAGGCCCAGCCCGCGAACTTGCTGCTGTCCTCGATGTAGGCCCGGAGCTGGGCGAGATCGCCACACACCTGGTCGAGCGACTCGTTGGTGAGCTGAGCGTGGAGCGTCGGATCGGCGAAGACCTGGAGCAGCGACTGCGGCACGGCGCTGGGGTGATCGAGCCAGGCGACCAGGACCTCGCGCAGGAGGCTGGCCGCCGGCTCGTCGACGTCGGACAGCACCATGTCGGCGATGGCGTCGATCACGTGGCGGCGGGTGTGGGTGCGACCCTCGAGCGCCGACAGCGCGGCGAAGCCGAGGTCGCACGCGACCCGGCGATCACGGTCGGGCGTGGCGCGCCGGCACTCGACGTCGAGCAGCGGCCGGCCCTGCTTGATCGCAGCCCGCAACCGCTGACAGGCCGGGTCCTTGGTCTCCCCCCGGGTCGCGCAGTGGAAGAAGCGCTGGGCGCTACCCGCCAGATCGGTGACGTCGACCTCGTCGGTGAGGTGGAAGTAGACGAAGTCGGCGACCGCCACGTTGACGTCGCTCTTGAGCACCCTGGGCAGGCTGCCCCAGTACGGCGAGGCCAGGCGCTCGAGGGTGTCGTGGAAGTAGAAGGCCACGACCGGCGCATCGCGCTCGATCGTCGCGACCACGCCGTCGGCGATCTCGGCCTGGATCAGCTCCTCGATCACGTCGCGGACGTCGTCGTAGAGCGACGACGCCAGATCGGCGCGCGCCGGCCGCGCGGTGTCGGCCTGGAGCGCGAACAGCGCGAACCACGTGAACAGCGCGAGTACCCGACGCGACAGGGTTGCCATGGCGACCTCAGTGGATGGGTGTGTCGATGCGGTGGTCCTTGGTCTCGCGGATGAACAGGCTCCCGATGACCAGCGTGACCAGGCAGACGGCGATCGGATAGATGAGGCCGGTGTAGCGGGCGTTGCCGCCGAAGTTGTCGGCCGCCCACGCCGAGGTCGTGACCGCGGTGGCGATGAGAGGCAGGAAGCCGCCGAACCAGCC
>SXGT01784639.1_pt1 | contig 21910 bp, 18 predicted proteins | sample 3176221 | NCBI WGS metagenome assembly SXGT01 (sample SAMN11356862, study PRJNA531348) | freshwater metagenome | isolation source: freshwater sample F1-120 | place: China: Fuxian Lake, Yuxi | collected 2017-12-25
CACCAACCTGGCGGCAGTTATTCTGCAAATGCATGCCTTGCGGCTTGGCGATATCTCGGCCTTCCCGTTCGTGGAACCGCCGGACGAGCGATTGATCCGCGACGGTCTCAAGACCTTGCAGGAAATCAACGCGCTCGACGAAAAGCGCGGCCTCACCGATATTGGCCGCAAACTCGCCAAGCTGCCGGTGGATCCGCGCTTGGGGCGGATGCTTCTGGCCGGGGTGGACGAGCATTGTCTCTCCGAGATTGCCGTCATTGCCGCCGCGCTGAGCGTGCCTGACCCCCGCGAGCGACCCGCCGACCAAGCCCTGTATGCCGATCAAAAGCACTGGCGGTTCCGCCATGAGAATTCGGATTTTCTGTCTTTCCTGAACTTGTGGAAGGCATTCGAGGAACAGAAAAAGCATCTTTCCAAGGCCAAGCTAAGGGCGTGGTGCAAGGATGGCTTCCTGTCCTATGTGCGCATGACCGAATGGCACGATATCCATGGGCAGATCATGGAAGTCCTCAAGGGCGAACTGAAACTGAAACTGAACCAGGCGCCGGGCGAGTACAGCGAGGTCCACCGCGCCTTGCTGGCGGGGCTGCTCTCCAATGTCGGCTTCAAGCAGGAGCAGAACGAATATATCGGGGCGCGCGGCCTCAAGCATTTCATCCATCCCGGTTCGTTCCAATTCAAGTCCAAGCCGAAATGGATCGTCTGCGCCGAGCAGGTGGAGACCACCAAGGTCTATGCCCGCACCGTGGCCAAGATCGAGCCGGAATGGATTGAGCAGGTCGGGGCGCATCTCATTAACCAGCAGCACTACGACCCGCACTGGGAGCGAAAATCCGCTCGCGTCGCGGTGCATGAGCGCACCAGCTTATTCGGCTTGGTGATTCAATCGGGCCGCAAGATTCCCTACGAACGGGTCAACCCCAAGGAAGCGCGGGAAATATTCATCCGCTCGGCCTTGGTGCAGATGGATTACGACAGCAAGGCGCCGTTCTTCCTCAATAACCTCAAGCTGTTGGAAGAGGCCGAATACCTTCAGCAAAAGGGCCGGCGGGTCGATTTGCTGGTGGACGAGGAATGGCTGTACCGCTATTTCGACGAGCGCATTCCGGCGGAGGTGGTGAACGGCGTCACCTTCGAGCGCTGGCGCAAGACCGCCGAGCGCCATAATCCGGATCTGCTGGCGTTGAGCCGGGCCGATATTACCCGCAAGGAAGACGCTTCGCTGGATGCCGGGAATTTCCCCGATACCTTCAAGGTCGGGCCACTTGCGTTTTCTCTTCAATACCGCTTCGAGCCGGGCCACGAGGAAGACGGCGTGACCGCCATCATACCGCTGCATCTCTTAAACCAACTCGATCCGGAACCGTTCCGTTGGCTGGTGCCGGGCTTGTTGCGCGAGAAGATCGTCGCCCTCGTCAAGGCCCTGCCCAAGACTTGGCGCATCCATTTCGTGCCCGTGCCGGAACACGCCGACCGGGTGCTGCCCATGCTCGATATCGGGCGTGGCTCACTGTTCGTACAGATCGGTTCGGCGCTGAAGAAAACCGGCGGCACGGGCGTTCCCGTCAATGCATTCACCGAAGACAGCTTGCCGGCACATTTACGCATGAACTTCGCCGTGGTGGACGAATTCAATGCCGTGGTGGATCGATCCCGCGATCTCAACGAACTCAAGGCGCGCCATTCCGCCGACGCCGGCAAAAATTTCCAGGCCCTGGCGCGGCAGGCATATCTGCACACGGGTCTCAAGGAATGGAGCTTCGGCGACCTGCCTGAGTGCTTCGAGGGCCAGCATGACGGGCAGACGATCCACGGCTTCACCGCGGTGGTGGACGAGGGCGAAACCATTGGCGTGCGGGTTTTCGACACCCCGGAGGAAGCGGTTCGCCAACATGGGCTGGGGCTGGCCCGCTTATTCCGGCTGGCGCTGGCGAAGGAACTGAAATACCTCAAGAAAAATTTGGCTGTGAACGCCCAGGCCGAGTTGTTGTACAAGCAATTGCCGGCCCATCCGTTCCTCCATGCCGAATTAAAACCGGGCCGCGAACTGCGGGAAGACCTGCTGGACCGAATCATGGGGGCGCTGTTCCTGGAGGATCAGCCGGATATTCGTAGCGCATCGCAATTCGCGGCCCGGCTCCAGGCTCACCGAACCGAATTGGTGCTCAAGGCCGAGGAGATGGCGAAGACCGCCCAAACCCTGCTGCAACTCTACGGCGAGGCTCAGGCCAAATTGAAAGCCCTGCGCCCCGCGCCCGCCAAGGCCGATATGCAGGAGCAACTGGCCCTGATGGTCTACGCCGGCTTCTGGGTCACGACGCCGTATTCCCGAATCCGGGAAATGCCGCGCTACCTCAAGGCGTTGCTTTATCGCCTGGATAAATCGCTACAAGACCCTTCGCGCGATCTCAGGCAATTCAAGGAGTTGGAGCCTTTCCTAGTGCGCTATTGGAAGGCCGTTAAAGCACCCAATGGCAAGCCGAGTCCCGAGAGGGATGTTTTCCGCTGGCATTTGGAGGAATTCCGGGTGTCGTTGTTCGCGCAGACTTTGAAGACGGCTTATCCGGTTTCGGGGAAGCGGTTGGAAGAGGCTTGGAAGGGGATGGGGACGGTGAAATAGCGGGGTGTTTGAGCGGATACTAACCCCGCTAAACTGGATTTGAAATTCGGCGAGAGGTTTTCGACATGCCCATCAATAAGGCGACAAGCGAGAAGGTTTGCGCCAATCGGCCGCGGGCCGCTGACGGAGGTGCGCGCGCCTAAACCCGCCCCACGAAACTAATCCTTCATAATCAAGCATAAGTGTGGCCGCTAAACCGATTTGACAGGATTTACAGGATGAACCGGATTCAAGGAAATGCGCCTACGCCCCTATCTCGCAATCCTGTCCAAGACAGTCGCTCATTGTTCGGTGGCTGCCCTATTGGGTTCCGCGGATGCACTTAATTCGGCTGCTTTCAATACCCATTATAGAGTCGCGGAAGCACCGGCCACTGCCGGTGTCCCGCAATCCGCTGGCCGTGGATTTTTCTCGATTATTGTAGCCGCATGTCGTTCTTGACGGACTTCACGCCGTTGACGCCTTACCGAAATCAACCTGACCGGGTTCGCGTTGCTGGGGTGTCGCCCGCGGCGAGTTGATCCCCGCGCCGTTTCTCGAATTGCGTCTCCCCCAAGACAGGGATCGCTGACATCGCCTGTTCCTGAACATGATGGAGCATGGCAAAGGCCATAAACAAGAGTTCGGCTTGGAGATGACGGGTGCCGACGGGGCGATATTCCCTGCACACCTCAACCGCGGCAAACCGCTGGCCGCACACCGGGGGATGCTCAGGTTCCCAATTCGGGATCGGGCAGTCGGCTGAACACATCGCGCACGCCCGCGCTCCATTGGCTGCTCAGCGCCGCGAAGTAAGCGTCGCCTTCGTCGAAGCGGCGGCGCATCCGGACTTCGAGGCTATCGCGCCGATAGCACAGCAGGTCGATGGGCATGCCGACGGACAGGTTGCTGCGCATGGTCGAATCGAAGGAGACCAGCACGCATTTGGCGGCGTCGGCGAGGCTGGTGCCGGGCGTTATGACGCGGTCGATGATCGGCTTGCCGTATTTCGCCTCGCCGGTCTGGAAATAGGGCGTGGTGTTCAGGTCGGCTTCGATGAAGTTGCCTTCGGAGTAAATTCGGAACAGCCGCATCGGCTCGCCGCGCAATTGCCCGCCGAGGATGAAGGAGGCATTGAATCCGCCGCTGTCCTGTAAATGCGCTCCGTCGCGGCGATCGACATCGCGCATGGCGTCCGCCACCAAGGCCGCGACGTCGAAGAGGGTATTGGCGGTCCACAGCGAGGGACTAAGATCCCCGCTTTCGCCCCGCTGCCTCAGCAGGCTGACGACGGCCTGCGTCCCGGCGAGGTTGCCCGAGCTCAACAGCACGATCACCCGGTCGCCGGGGCGATCGAACACCGTCATCTTGCAGAACTTGGCGATGTTGTCCAAACCGGCGTTGGTTCGTGAGTCCGAGGCGAAGACCATTCCTTGATCCAACAGGATGCCGACGCAGTAGGTCATGATTTTTCCCCTTGCCCATAGGCTTCGTTGATTTGTTAACCCCATCGTTCCCGCGGTCTCCGCGGAAACACAGCCCTAGACACTCCGCGCGGCGCGGGAACGATCCATGGCTTGGACATCCTAGCGGAATCCGAGGGTTAAGGGGCGCGGCGAAACCGGCGCGAACGGAAAGATTCGTATTGTCGAAAACCAGGATGTCCGCCGCCTCAATGGCCGTTACCCGGCGATTGCCGGAAATCGAAACCATCGGGTTAACCGCTTCCCGGTACATGGCTCGCGCCTCGCGGGAGGATTTCGGGTTCAACCGAGCTACATACTTCTTGCCATCGGCCGTAATGTACGCGTGCGTTACGGCTGGCGGATCGCGGATGCAATCAGCAATGGGAGGCGCATTATTAGCGATTGTTGCGTTTCATGCCCTTGCGTGGACGAGGGGTTTGCTGTCCTAGGGCGGAAAAGTAAATAGGGGATTTCCGACCCATGCGAGCGTGATTCCCCTCATGGACGGAAGGTGGCTGCCTGGGGGATGATGTTTTCGTCAACCGCGATCCGATTGACCCCGATGTCGCGGCGGGACGCCATGAGGAGAAACGAGGCAGCAAGGAAACGCGAAAATAACACAGGGAAGCGGGAGATGCAGGGGCCGGCTCGGGGCACCGGGTCGGCCTTGCTCGTTGCATCCGGGCACAAGCAAACCAAGGATCATATCGACCAAGCATGTCGCCAAGTAAAGGAAAAGCTTATGTTTATTAAAGGAATCCTGATAATGATGGGCGCATTCATGATTAATTACCTGCCGGCGTGGGCCGCCGATCGATACGATCGGATCGCTTGCGAACCCAAAAGGCTACCGCGGGAGTCGGACAAGGACTTCGGCTGACGCGGCGCTGCTAAGACCTCGGCATTTCAGACGGGGTTTCGGTGTTTACCCCGGTAGACAAAGCGAGGGGGATAATACATGATGGCGCGGCACGTGGATTCCCCGCCTAGGCCGTTTTACCCTGAACCGCGGGCGGGCGTTTGGATAGCTTTATCCGCTTGCCGAGTAAGTACGCCAAGCGGCCACCGGTTAAACCGATAATGGTTTTGGCGGGCTTTATCTTTATTATCTGTCTTCAATGGAGTGTTTTCATGAATAAGATTATTGTTTCCGGTTTCGTCGCGATTGGAATGGTGTTCGCGGGTTCGGCCGCGGCGAACGAACAACTTGCCAAGAGCAAAAATTGCCTGGCCTGCCACGCGGTGGATAGCAAAAAGCTAGGCCCGGCTTTCAAGGATGTGGCGCAAAAATATGCCGGACAGAACGATGCGGCAGCCAAGCTCTCGGAGAAAGTGATTAAGGGTGGCGGCGGAGTTTGGGGTCAAATGCCGATGCCACCGAATGCCCAGGTACCTCCGGAGGAAGCCACTCAACTCGTGCAATGGGTACTAAGCCTGAAATAAGGCCAGACGGGTATCGTGGAAGCGGGCTCCGGCCCGCGACCGCGGGCCGACGTTCGCGGCGGGGCCAAGATTCGGTGGGTTGCCCATGAGCAAGAATAAACCCAGGGTCGAATCCCCCTGCGTCAGGCATTGCTGTTTGGATCACGAAGATATTTGCCTGGGGTGCCATCGTAGTCTCGCTGAAATCATGCGCTGGCCCGAAGCCAGCGCCGAGGAACGCGAAATTATTTTGATGAGTGCGAGCAGGCGGCGAATTCGAAAGGCCGAGAGAGTTATTTCTCCCATTTTGTGATCTGGTTCGCGAATATTATCCGAAAACCCGCTCTTATTATTAGGATAGCGGGAGAGGGTTCGGCTTAAGCCTAGGCCGTGCTTCCGGAATAAATCCCCTCGGAGGAAATCATGAGCATTCAACCGGCCGGTTCGGGTTCGCTAGCCGTTCAGCGGGGTCTTGGGCTGCTGAATGACGCCGCCTCTAGGATCGCCCGAGACTCCCTGCCTACCGCCGATGCCAAGTCGGACAGCCCCTCCATGGAAAAGCCCTTGGTCGAGCTTAAGCAAGCTTCCTTGCAAGTCCAGGCCGGCGCCAAGGTGCTGAAGGCAGAACATGGCATGGTCGGCACGCTGCTGGACGAGTTCGCCTAGCCGAGCCGGGCGCGACCCGCCGATCGGCAACCGGGCGGGAATTCCAAGGTTAGCAACTAGCCTCCGCGGCTTGGGCGCGAAGCTGCGGAGGCGATTCAACGCGCCAGATAATCCAGCGCCAAGCCCAGGAAAATCGCCCCCCCGAACCAGTTGTTATTGAGGAAAGCCTTGAAACAGCGGGATTTCTCGCGCTCCCTTATGAGCCATTGCTGGTATAGGGCCAGCCCCAGGGCCACGGCGAGACCCAGGTAATAAGCCGGCCCCAGCCCCGTTTGCCGTCCCACCCCGTACAAAATCAGCAACATGAACGCCTGTAGCATGGCGAGCAGCACCCGGTCCAGATCGCCGAACAGGATGGCGGTGGACTTGACCCCGATTTTGAGATCGTCGTCCCGATCCACCATGGCGTACATGGTGTCGTAAATCAGCGCCCAGAGTATGGTGGCGGCATAGATTTCCCAGGCGATCCAGGGTATGCCGCCGGTTTCCGCCGCGAAACCCATGGGCACGGCCCAGCCGAAGGCAAGCCCCAAGTAGGCTTGCGGCAGATAGGTGTAGCGCTTCAGGAAGGGATAGGACGCCGCTAGGAGGGCGCCCGGCACGGACAGGGCAATGGTGAGGGGATTCATGGTCAGCACCAGGCCGAAGGCGATCAGGCACAGCGCGACGAACAGCCACAGGGCTTCCCTGGGCGAGACTTCGCCGGCGGCGATGGGCCGGAGCTTGGTGCGTTCGACGTGGGGGTCGAAATCCCGGTCGGCGTAATCGTTAATGACGCAGCCGGCGGCCCTCATCAACACGGTGCCGGCGGCGATGACGAACACCACGTAAGGGCTGGGCCGGCCCTGGCCGGCGATCCACAGCGCCCACAGCCCCGGCCACAGCAGCAGCAGAATACCTATGGGCTTGTCGAAGCGCATCAGCCGCCAGTAGGCGTCCAGGCGGCCGGTGGGAAGGCGGACGGGAGAGGGGGGGGTCATGATCGGTGCTCCAGGTCGAACAGGGCGGGCAGGAAAAACTCGGCGACCAGGAGACGCCCCGGCCCGATGCGATACCAGGAACGCCGGCCGCGGATTTTGCCGGAGAGATCGGCTGTTTCGGCGAGTTCGCGCCGCCAGAGCCGGGGCTCGACGGCGCTGAGTTCCAGATGGGTGCGTTCCAGGCGCGGATCCCGGAACAGGATTTCCCCGAGCGGCCGGGTGCCCAGCCGGGCCAAGCCATGGCGGGCGCCGCGCAGGGTTTCCGCCGGAATGACGCTACGCGCCGCCACTAGGGGCAGATCGCCGCATTGCAGCAGGACTTCCCTTACCACCGCCCGCCGGGCGTGCAGGAGGCCAAGAGCCTGGGTTTCGTCGGCGAACGGCCGCGCCCATTCCTGGCGCAGCAAGCGGACGCGGAAGTTGGGTCCGCACAGGGCGCGCAGGCGCTGGGTCAGCGAGCCCGATTCGAACAGCCAGGATTCGGCGCCGGCCGGAACGTGCCGGCTTTGGCTGGCGCGGACGTGGAACCAGGTGGGGGGATGGATGAACAACTGGCTGCGTGTGGTCAAAAGCGTGGTCTCGGGATTGGGCGGGGAATTTTAGCAAAGTCGGGGGTGGGCCGGTTCTCGGCGGCGCCGGCCAGGGTCCAGGCCCGGCGCGTGGGATCGATCGCGCGCAAAACCGTCCCGCTGGTCTAGGCTAAGCGCCTAGGATAAAAAAATCGCGCCCGTTTTGCGCGTCCCTAGCTCGGGAACCGACGATGATTGCTGAAAATATAAAATCCCTGGTTGGAAACACCCCGCTATTGAAAATCGCTTGCCCGGAAATTCCGGAGGCCAATGTTTACGTCAAGCTGGAGTCTTTCAATCCCACCGGCAGCATCAAGGACAGAGCTTGCCTGTACAGCATATTAGCGGCCGAACAAAGCGGCGCGCTGAGGAATGGCAAAACCATTCTTGATGCCAGCAGCGGGAACATGGCTTGTTCATTGGCTTATTTCGGGTATGTCCTGGGGTATCCGGTGAAAGTGGTATGCGGCAGCAAATTGACCGCCGACAAGCGGGATTTCATCGAGTATTTCGGCGCCGAGTTGGTTTTCCATGGCGATCTTACTTTCCAAGGCAATGCCCTGTGCCGGGAAATGGCCGCGGCTCCCGCCGCTGGGGAGGACTATTGCTTTCTGGACCAATTGCATAATCCGGCCAATCCAGTGGCGGCGGAGGAGACGCTGGGCCCGGAAATATACGCCGATCTGCCCGAGGTCCGGGCCATCGCCGGATCGATGGGCACCGGCGGCAGCATGTGTGGCGTGGCCAGGTTCATCAAGCGAACGAATCCCTCCATCGGGATTTTCACCGCCCAGGCCGCGCCGGGTACCCGGATTCCCGGAACCGGCTCGTTCGACGCGGGGGATTACGCGACGCCCTTCGTCACCGAGTTGGCAAGCGTGGCCGACGCCAGTTTCCGAATCACCCAGTATCAGGCGGAGGAGCGGACCCGGCAATTGCGGAAACAGGGAGTCTTCGCCGGGTTTCAGGCGGGAGGCGTCTTGGAAACCTTGATCCGGGGCGTGAAGAAATTCGGCATCGGGGGCGATGTCGTCATGATAATCGGCGACGCGGGTTGGAAAAACATGGATAAGCTGAAGTCGATGGCTTGAAGCGCGCTACCCGAACACTCCGCCGGTGGTTTTGCAAATCTTGTGTTAGGGGCGAGCGCGTCGCCTCATGGGCAAGGAAGATAAGGCCATGAATGCGCAACGAAACCACCTCGGCCGAGTCGGAATGGCCGGTGGAAACACGCTAGGGCCGGCGTAACAGTAGGTCACGGTCCATGTCCTCTCCGGCGGCCACGCCGATGTTTTCGGCTCGACCGAGTTGGTGTTTGGCCGGGTAGTACACGGCGCTATAGACCGGCGCCTGGCAACCCAGCCGGTACAGATCGGGCGGGAGATCGGCGAAGCGATACAGGCCATCGGAGTCCACCCTAGTCCGCGCGAAAAGCTTCCACTTGCCAGAGGCGTTGCGCCGGTACAACGATACGCGGGCGCGGGTCGGCGCCACGCCATTTTTGCCGGTGACGGCGCCGGAAATGCCGCCCGTGGTGGGCGGCGCCGCTCGCGCTTCGCGCGGCGCCCTCGAAATCGACGGCCACGGCATTGCCCAACGCGTCCTCGGGCACGGCCGGCGTGAATGCATCCCAAGCGGGAAAATCCGGGATGGAGAGTGGTGCCTCCGCGAAGGCGGCGCTGCCCGCGGCGGGCCGGAAGTCGCCATGCTCCGGATCCATGAGCGTGGGTTCCGAAACGTTGATCCGGTTGTCGCGCAAGATTTGCTCGGCGTTGCAGCCGGAATTGTCGGGCTGGCAACCGCTGTTATCGCCCAAGCCCAGGGGGAGATCGGCGGGGCCGTTCCAGATCAAATTGCCGCCGACCGTTAATTTTCACAAAATGCCGCCGCCGCCGTCATATTCGGCAAGGGTTTCTCTCGGTTCCACGGCGCTCTGGCCGGGCCGGGTGGAATCGAAGCATCGCTCAACCCACTCCCTCGGGAAACCAAAAGAGCAGCCATGGCGGAACAACCTACGTATCCCTACGTTTTTATACTCTGTTACGCGGCGGGCGATTCCGGCGCCGATCTGGTGCTGGTTCGGCGGCAATTGCTGGTGAAATGGGCCGATGGCCGGCCGATTCGTGGGGTGATTCCCTCCTGGGCGGGCCAATGGGGTGTGTTCGCCGACCGGCCTCGACAATCGAAGATGGTCGAACAGGCCGCCTATGCCGCGTTTCTCGCCCAGACTGGCATCAATCTGGCCGATTCCCCCACGGCCCAGCGCTACGGCTTCATCGGCAACGAGGTGAAAAACCTTCAGGACAGCGGCTACAACCCGGTTCCGGTGTTGTGCGCGGCATTTACTCCCCCAGGGCTGAGGGCGTTGCTGGGGGATATCCAAGCCAATATCGCGGCGCGCAAAATCGCGGATGGGGTCGTGCTAGAGGCCGAAATCAAGCGCCAGGCGGAGGCTTCCGCGCTGATCGGGCCGGTCAAGCAGCCGCCCGAAGGCTGGAGAAGCTATCTCGTACAGAATTATTACGATGGCAAGCCGCCCGGCCAGCTCAATACCGAGATCGATGCCTTGACCGCGGAAATGGCCTTACGTGCCACCGAGCCGTCGCCGGGTTTCGATCTGGCCATCGAGAATACGCCTAAATCCGTGGCGCCGCCGCCGGCCAAAATCCCGCGCTTGGTCGAATTGAAGGTGAGCGGGGCGGAACAATCGCCTGCCGGCGTTTGGTATCAAGCCTATTCCCCGGACCAGTCGATCCGCATCCAGGCCGTGACCGATCCCCCCAGCAGCGAGGCCCAAGGCCAAATCGTTTGGAGGGGTGGCGTTTCCGATCCGACGGGCTACCCGGCCTTGCGTTGTGTGCCGTTGAATGCAATCACTCCGTTTGGAACTTTCCTCACCGTGGAAGCCACGCTAGGCGAGCAAAACAAGTCGGCGCGGGTGGCGGTGGCGCCCAATCTGGTCAGCCTGGACATTTCGGACGCCTACGCCCAGCCCGGCGACCAGTGGGGTTTGGATGCCGAGAACAAGGACAAGCCCGCCGTTGTCCGCGCGGTGGTCGAGCCGGATACCGAGGATGCTTACAAATACCTGAAATGGACCGGCGGCAAGGTCGATCCGGTGCATCCTTACGACCGGCGCATGGTGACGTTCGAGGAAGTAGTCCGCGCGGGGTCCGTGTTGCCGGTCGAAGTGGAGCTTAACCTGGGTTAATCGTTAAATTCACGGGATACACTATGCCACGCCTCAGAGCCCTGTTCGTATGCATTCCCTACCTGGACCTGGAAGTCGCGGGCGCCAATCAGCCCGGCGGGGCTGGCCCCTGGGTCGCGACCTATACCGGCAACCTCGGCGATGCGGTCACCATCCGCGCGCATACCGTAATCGGCTCGCCTCCCGTCGCTTGGGCCGTGGCGCCGGTCGGGGTGGTTTCCAACAATCTCGGCAATGACCGGATCGCCATTCCCCTCGACAACCCCCTAAACGTCTTGCCAGCGGGGCAGACTATCGCCGTGACGGCCGCCGTTAACGGCCTCCAACAGACCATTCACATTATTATCCAGCCCCAGCTTCAAGCTCTGGGCGTGGTCGCCGACCATTATGCTTTCATGGCCGGCGGCGGCGCCTGGTATGCCTATGACTTAACTGGCCTGGGTGTGCCGGGGAATCCGTCCGCGAATCTGCAAATCCAAACCCTGCCGAACACCGCGGCCGCGTGGCAGCATGTCGGATGGGGCGCCCGGGTTCCACCCGCCGGGCCCGTCGTTAATCTGGTGCCCGTCAACGGGAACACCCAAAGCCTCGTCTTGAACGCGGCGCAACAGGTCCGCGTGACGGCTCTAGTCAACGGACTACCCGCTCAAAACCGCGATATCGATATCCGCGCGCCCAGGAATTGGGGGGCGCTTGCGAATAATCTGCAAGTCGCGCTTGATCGCTTTATATTTGCCGGTGGATTCGCGGTCATACAAGAAAGCGCGGTTAATTTCAACGCGCCCGCTAGCCACCGATGGATCAGAAACCAAATTCCCACTCGTCCACAAGCTTTCGACGCGGGCGCCGCGGTGACGCTTCAGCATGTCACCCTGAACGTGACCCATGCGCCCGCCGCCTTGACGGCCGTTACCATTCGGGCCACCGCCTATCTCAGTCATGCGGATGGTCATCTCTCCACCTTGCAAGGACAGGTCAACGGCAACATCCCCATGGGCCATGCCGGCAACATCGATCTGGGCAATATCGTGCTAGTCAATCTGCCCAATGAGGTGATGCTCAACGATCCCTTGCTGATTTTTTGGGAGGTGAACACCGGCGGCGCGTGGACTCTGATCGAAGTGAGCCAGAACACGGTTTACGTGACCGCTCAAGCACCGGTGGCGACGACCGAGGCTCCGTTGAATTCCCCTGCTGGTCCCGTCTATACCTACCACTCCCTACTCGACATGTCCTGTCGGGCAGCCAATGGACAAGCCGGTGGCGTTGGAAATCAAATTGCCGTGCGGGATGCAATTTATGGATTCTTCAATCCAGCTAATCCTAATAACAATGTACAGCGATTGACTCCCGGCGCGGCGTCGGTGCTCAGGTATTGGGATAATTGGGGGAATTTGCCTGCCCCCGCGATAGCACAATCCTTGAATGGTGCCGCGCCCAATCTTTTCAACGTCGCTAATGGAAATATCGCTTGCGGAGTTTGGGCGGAAATGCTCATCGCCATGTGGGCCATGCATGGTATTGGAACAGGCAGAATAATCGGGGTACATTCGAGTCGGCCGGGATTGACAGCCCCGCCACCCGGTGGCTATGGGTTGCCCGCGTTTCCTGGTGGGTTCCCCAATCTGCCCAATATTGTTGCCCAGACCAGATTCCTGGTTCGCAACTGGGATTACAACAATCATGTGGCGCTTGCCAATAACAATTACACGCACTCCATTATCAACATGCTTCCTTTTGGCCCAGGTAATGAAGCGATGGAAGCCATCGGTGTGTTCGGCCAAAATAATCCAAATCCGCCGCCTCAGTTCGACAATCACTATATCGTCAGAGATGGCGTGGCCGGGGATTTTTTCGACCCCTCCTATGGAACCCCACATGGAAACAGAAATGCTTGGCTCGATGCTTCGCTGGTCGGGCTGCGCAATGATTCCGTCAATCCATCCACCGTTGGTTTCGTGCAAGTCAATGTCCTAGCGGGTAACCGGATTGATACCAATCAAAACGCGGTGGCTCTATTTGATTTTGTTACTCAAGCTTGGATACCCTGACAGGAAAACGTCTACTTTCTTGACGAACAAAGGCAAGCCCCATGGCATTTACGATCTCCGAAATACCAAAAATCCAACCCACGGGACCGATCCGATTGGTAGCAACCAAGAGTGGAGAAATAACCCTTTATATGGCCCAAATCGTTTCCGCGAGGAGGGCGAAGCCGCCCTATTATGACTTCGAGACGGTTCTGTCGCCGTTGGGGTCCGGTGATAACGCTTTGCCGGCAACCATCACTATTCCCCAGCCATTGCCGATATCGCCCGACTGGGATTTGTGCGTCACGAGTGACGGCGCGGTGAATATGGCCTATCAGGTCTTCGGTGGCGGCTGGAACGTCCTCCAAGTTGGCGCCGTGGCCGATGGGGAAGTACCGTATCCATACGGCTATGGAGTGCGAAATTGCGGCGCGCCTCGTTTCCTTCGTGATAGCAGCGGAAATGGGCCAGCGATGGCGTGGGTTTCCTTTGTCTTCGAATATCAGAAGCTGGGATTGTTGATCCCTCAGCAATCGCCGCCTGTCCAGGGAGGAAAGGTCGCGGCGGGATTCCTCTCCCTGGCCGAGGCCTCCCGTGGCGTGGCCTTCGGCGATCTCAGCGGCGGCGATTTGCCGGGAAGCTTGACCCTGGCCTATAAAATCGACCGGCGCACCGGCCCTTTATCGCCCGGAGGTTTGTTCCTGGGGAAGTTGGCCCTGGCGGACTACGATCTTACGAAAAAGACGCTCGCCGCGCCCCAACCGTTGCTTTCCGGGGCGGAGGTCGGCGAGTTCGACGCCGCTATCCAAGAGGGTGTGTATTGCCTACTGGCGAGCACCGGCGACGGAGCGCCGTTGTTGGCCGCATTCGACGGCGGCGGCAAATCGCTGGGTACGCCCTACTTGCCTTTCGGTTCCTGGAACGGCCCCGGCCGTTGGGTCGCCAACCCCACGCTCGTGGCCGATCCGGCCAACAGCACCAGCCAGATGCTTAGTTTCACTATCGCTTTCATCCTGTACGAAGCCGACGCACCCAAGGCGATTTATACCGGCAACGTTCAGGTTTCCCCTAGTAGTGGTGTAATTCCGTTTTCGCCACCGGCCGCCCCGGGCGCCTGAATGGGCGGCAAGCTCGGGGTGGCGGGCGGGCTGGCCGAGGGTTCGCTGGAAGTTCGGGAAATCACTGGGCCGCGAACTCGGCTGGCCCATTAAAGCCCTACAACGCCTTCACCACCACCACCAGCCCCGGATCCTCCATGCTCATCCGGCTGGCGAAGCCCAGCTTCTTCATCAATCCCAACATCTTCACGTTGTTCGCCAATATCTCCCCCTGCAAGGTCGAGAAGCCCTTTTCCCGCGCCGCGTCGATCAGGCAGGTCATCAGCCGGGTGCCTAGCCCGCGCCCTTGCCAACCGTCGGCGATGACCAGGGCGAATTCGGCGGTTTGCCCATCCGGATTGGTGAAATAGCGGGCCACGCCCATTTCGGTTTCCTTGCCGTGCTGTTCCACCGTGGCGATCAGCGCTAGTTCCCGGTCGTAATCCAGTTGGGTCAGGCGGATCAGCATGTCCTGGCTTAATTCCTGGATGGAATTCATGAAGCGGAAGAACTTGGCTTCCTGGGACAGCCCGCGTACGAATGCCTGTTCAATTTCGGCGTCCTCCGGGCGGATCGGGCGGAAGGTGATATCGGTGCCGTCGTTGAGTTGCAGGCGGCTGACCAAGTGCAGCGGATAGGGATGGATGGCCATGTGGTCGTAGCGGCGGCGTCCCGGCGAGTGCTCGTGGACGACGATACGCGCGTCCAGCGCGGACACGCCGGCACCGTCGGCCATCAGCGGGTTGATGTCCAGTTCCTTGATTTCCGGCAATTCGCAGGCCATTTCCGATAGCCGCAGCAACACCTGGACGACGGCGGCCCGGTCCACCGGCGGCAAATTGCGGAAGGAGTCTAGGAGCCGCGCGATGCGGGTTTGGCGGATCATGGTTTCGGCCAGATGTTCGTTGAGCGGGGGCAGGGCGACGGCGCGGTCGCGCAGCACTTCCACCGTGGTGCCGCCGGCCCCGAAGGTGACGGTGGGGCCGAAGATCGGGTCGTCGATGATGCCTACTAGCAATTCCCGGCCATGGCGGTTGCGGTACATTTTTTCCACCGTCACCCCGTCGATCTTGATATCCGGACGCCGGGCGCGCACCGCGGCCAACAGGTCGTTGTAGGCGTGGCGCACGGTTTCGGCGCTTTCGACGTTGAGTTTCACCCCGTCCACGTCGGATTTGTGGACGATGTCCGGGGAGAGGATTTTCAGCGCCACCGGAAAGCCCAGATATTCCGCGGCGGCTAGGGCTTCGTTGGGGGAATGGGCGGTGAGCGCCGGCGCCATGGGGATGTGGAAGGCGTGCAGCAGGGCGCGGGTTTCCAGGTCGGACAAGAGGTTGCGGCGCTCGGCCAGGGCGCCTTCGATGATGAGCCGGGCGCCGACGATGTCCGGTTCGTTATGGGAAGCCAGCGGTCCCGGCGCTTGCATCAGCATTTTCTGGTTGTCGTGGTATTCGGCCAGGAAGCCGAAGGCTTCCAGGGCGCTTTCCGGATTCACGAAGGTCGGCACCTTGTGCTGGGCGAACAACTCGCGGCCCTCGCGCACTTGGGTTTCGCCCAGCCAGCAGGCCAGAATCGGCTTGGGGATGGGCGCGGCGGCTCGGATCACGGCCTCGGCGGCCTCGGTGGGATGGGTCATGGCCTGGGGCGTCAGCAGCACCAGGGCGCCGTCCACGTTGTCGTCCTTGAGGCAGGCTTCCACGGCCACGCCATAGCGTTCCGGCGTGGCGTCGCCGAGGATGTCCACCGGATTGGCGCGTGGCCAGGTGGCGGGCAGCACGCCGTCCAGCTGGGCTAGGGTGGAGGGACTCAAGGCGGCGAGCCGGATGTCCTGTTCCACCGCCCGGTCGGTGGCCATGACGCCGGGGCCGCCGGCGTTGGTGACGATGGCTAGGCGGTTGCCGCGCAAGCGATGGCGGGTGGCGAGGAGTTGGGCGGCGGCGAACATCTGCTCGATGCTTCGGGCGCGCACCACGCCGGCCCGTTGCAGGGCGGCGTCGAACACATCGTCGGCGCCGACCAGCGCCCCGGTATGGGACATGGCGGCGCGGGAACCCTCGGCGTGGCGTCCGGCCTTGATGACGATGACCGGCTTCAACCGGGCGGCGGCGCGCAGTCCGCTGATGAAGCGCCGGGCGTCGCGGATGCCTTCCACGTACAGCAGGATGCTGCGGGTCTCGGTGTCCAGGGCCAGGTAATCGAGGATATCACCGAAGTTCACATCAATGCCGGCGCCCACGGAAATCATGGTGGAAAAGCCGATCCGGTGCGCGCTGGCCCAATCCAGGATGGCGGTGCACATCGCCCCCGATTGGGACACCAGGGCCAGGGAACCGGCTTGCGCGGCATTGTTGCTGAAAGTGGCGTTGAGGCCGATGGATGGCCGTATCAATCCAAGGCAATTGGGGCCGAGCAAGCGTATGCCGTAGCGTTCCGCTTCGTCCAGCAAGGCCCGCTCCAGCGCGCGGCCCACGCCCTCGCGCTCGCCGAATCCGGCCGACATCACCACCGCCGCCTTGACGTGCTGTGCGCCGCAAGCGCGGATGATCTCCGGCACCGTGGCCGCCGGTGTGGCGATGACGGCCAGGTCCACCCGTTCCCTGACGGCCTCGACGCAGGCGTAGCAAACCTTGTCGCCCAAGGCCGAATATTTGGGGTTGATGGGGAAGATCGGCCCCTTGAAGCCGCCCTCAAGGAGATTGCGGTAGACCCGCGCGCCCACCGAATCGGTTTGTTCGGAAGCGCCAAAGACGGCGATGGATTGGGGGGTGAAGAGATGTTCGAGGTAATGGTGGCTCATGGCTGCTCTCGTTCCCACGCGCCGCGTGGAATGCGGTGGGGCGCGGCGTGCTCCGCGATGGCCCGCGCCGCGGGCTGGGTTCCCGCGGATCCCGCGGGAACCAACCATCAATTCTAGAGGTTGGCGGTGACGATCTCGCCGGTTCCGGCCAATAAAACAGGAATGGATAATTCTTTCGCGGGACGCAGGCGGGAATCGCTCATCGCGCGATTTCGGCCTTGGCGGTTTTGCGGCGATGCACGGCGACATAGATAACCACCAGCACGGCGCTGAACGCCACCGCGCCGATCACGGCCTGATGCGAATAGCGCATGATGAGCGCCTGTTCCTCGCCTATGAAATAGCCGATCCAGCTCAGGATCGAGACCCAGATGGCCGCGCCGACGGTGGTGTACAGGGAAAAGCGCAAATGGTTCATGCGGGCGATGCCGGCGGGTATCGAGATCAGATGCCGGATCACCGGCAACAGCCGTCCGATGAAGGTGGAAATTTCACCATGGCGCAGGAAGAAGCTTTCGACCCGGTTGAAATGCTCCTCGGTGATCCAGACATAGCGGCCGTATTTGATGACCAGGGGCCGGCCCAGCCAGCGGGCCACGAAATAATTGGCGTAAGCGCCGACGAGGCTGCCGAGGGTGCCACAGAGTATCACTAGGCCCATGTGCATTTTGCCTTGCTGGGCCAGATAGCCGGCGGGCGGCATGACCACTTCGCTGGGTATCGGGAAGACCGAGCTTTCCAGGGCCATCAGCAGGAAGATTCCCGGATAGCCCAGGGCGCCGATGGTTTCGACCAGCCAGTTGATGAGTTCGTGCATTGGTATTCCTTTAGAGGGTGATTGGGGATCTATTGGGATTCATGAATGCCAAATCCCGGAGCGCGGCTGGGTTGTGGCCAACACCGCGGACTACGGTAAAAACTCGTCGCTGAGAACCGATTCGATGGGCCATCCGCATTGTTCCGGGAAAGCCGCTTCGTCCAGTCCGGTTTGCCGGGCAGCGAGCAGACGCGCCTTGGCGTAGGCGTCAGCGAGTATTTCCGGAATATCCGGACCTATTCCTGGGTTTTGCTTGAGCAAGGCGCGGATATCGAGGCGCTGGATTTTAATCGTCAGGCTCCAGCTTCGGCCTCGCCGTTCCGGCTGGAACTGCCATTTCAGCAGGTGCATGAGTAGCACGGCGAGGCGATTGCCAAGCTCCCGGCGTTCTCTAGCGCCCATGCTTTCCAACTCCTCGATCAGATGTTCGATGTCGAGCCGGTCCAAGCGGCCGGCCTTTAACAGCGCGGCCTGTTCCTGAGTCCAGCCGTAGAAATCGTTTCGATATGCTATGTTCATCGCGGATACCCAGGGCCGGGAACGCCCGGACTATTCTTCACACCATCCCCGATAGCAGGGGCACGAACACCACCGGCTCGATATCCTCGACCTGAAAACCGATCTCGGTGCGGGTCACCCGCCGCAAGGTTTGTTCGCGGCCGTCGCCCACGGGGATGACCATGACGCTACGCCGGGCCATTTGTTCGAGCAGCGGTTCCGGCAGTTCGCCGGGCGCGGCGGTGACCAGGATGGCGTCGTAGGGCGCGTATTCGTCCCAACCCCAGCCGCCGTCGCAGTGTTTCAAACGCACATTGCGGAGATGCAGGTCTTGCAGGCAGCGGCGCGCCCGCTGTTGCAGGGGATAGATGCGCTCCACCGAATGCACCCGCTTCGCCAATTGCGCCAGCACGGCGGTTTGGTAACCCGAGCCGGTGCCGACTTCCAGCACCTTGTCCGGGACGCCGTGTTCCAGCAGCAATTCGGTCATGCGCGCCACGATATAGGGCTGGGATATGGTTTGGTTGAAGCCGATGGGCAGGGCGGTATCCTCGTAGGCGCGGCTGGCGAAGGCATCCTCGACGAAAATGTGCCGGGGCGTTTCCAGCATGACCTTGAGTACCGCCGGGTTGGCGATGCCTTGTTCCTTCAGGCGGTTAACCATGCGCTCCCGGGTTCGGCGGGAGGTCATCCCGATGCCCTGAAGGCGTTGATTCATGGGCTAATCTCCCGCGGCAACCAGCCGGCCAGCATCTCGATCCTTTCGTAGCGGGTCAGGTCGATCTGCAAGGGGGTCACCGCGACGTAGTTGTTGCGCACCGCGTGGAAATCCGTGCCCGGACCCGCGTCCTGCTCGGGGCCGGCGCAGCCGACCCAGTAGATTTCGCGCCCCCTGGGATCGGTGGCCCTGATGACGGGCTCGGCCTTGTGCCGTTGGCCGAGGCGGGTGGATTGAAAACCCCGCAGTTGGGTCCAGGGTACATCGGGCACGTTGACGTTGAGAATGGTGTCGGGGGGTAGGGGGTGCTCCTGAATCTGCTTGAGCAAGGCCACCGCGACCCGCCCGGCCGTGTCGAAATGGCTGGGATTGCTTCCCGCCAGGGAAATGGCGACCGCCGGCAGGCCGAGGAAGCGCCCTTCGGTGGCGGCGGCCACGGTTCCGGAATAAATCACGTCGTCCCCCAGGTTGGAACCGTGGTTGATGCCCGCGAACACCATGTCCGGTTCCCGATCCAGAAGCCCGGTGATGGCCAGATGCACGCAGTCGGTGGGGGTGCCGTCCACCTTCAGGAAGCCGCTATCGGCCTTGCTAACTCTTAGCGGCCGGTCCAGGGTCAGGGAATTGCTGGCGCCGCTACGGTTGCGTTCGGGCGCGACCACCGTTAGATCCGCCAGCGGCCGGAGCGCGTTTGCCAGTGCCGCCAAACCCTCGGCGGAATAACCATCGTCGTTGCTCAACAGGATATGCATTAGGTAACCCCCTATGATTACAGGCATTTTACACAAGATTGGCGGCGACTGGGCAGCGTTCCCGGCGCTTCGAGCCCTTGCTCCGATTCCCGGAGCCAGCGTTGGGGACAGGCCGATCCAAACCTCGTGGGCATGTTGCTTTGGTCCGATTCCAAGGCTCGCCCTCAACCGGCCTTGCCCGTCCGCCTTGACGCTACCCGGCGAATCCTCGACCATTGCGGCGCTTGCCGCGTCTCCGGCACCGCTCCCTACAGCATAAGAAAAGAATTTCATAAAGGATGGCCGACCATGACCCCGAATTTCTTTGCACCTCTCGCCGAAAAACTCCAAAACCAACCCCTTTATCGCAAATACGCCGCCTTGCCTCCCCTGGCTCAAAAGCTGGCGTTGGTCAGCTCGATCACTTTTTTGACCACGGCTTTCCTGGCGTTCATCTATTTTTTCGTGGATCGGATCATCGCCATCGGCGCCTTGGCCAGCATCCTGGCGGGGCTCGCCACCGGGCTCGGCGCCTTGCCGGCCTTGTTTTGCAAGGATGTTTCCCAGAAAACCCTGTATGCCATGTTGGGCGGCGCCGCCGGGGTGATGTTGGCGGCCACGGCGTTCTCGCTGATCGTGCCGGGCATACAGTTCGGCAATAAGCTCTGGCCGGGATTGGGCGTCTACGTGGTCGCCGCAGGCATCATGGCCGGCGCGGTGTTCCTGGTGCTGGCCGATAAATGGCTGCCCTACGAAAAATTCCTGGAGGAAGGCGAAAAATTCGATTCCCTGCGTAAGGTCTGGTTGTTCATCGCCGCCATCGTCATGCACAACCTGCCCGAGGGCGGGGCGGTGGGCGTAAGCTTCGGTACCGGCGACTGGCACAATGGCGTCGCCATCGCCATCGCCATCGGCTTGCAGAACATCCCGGAAGGCCTGGCGGTGGCGATGCCGCTGGTGGCCTTGGGTTACAAACGCGAGCAGGCGGTGTTCATCGCCTTGCTGACCGGGCTCATCGAACCCATCGGCGGCTTCCTCGGGGTCGCGATGGTCACGGTGTTCTTGCCGCTGTTGCCCATAGGCATGGCCGTCGCCGCGGGGGCGATGCTGTTCGTCATCAGCGACGACATCATCCCCGAGACCCAGTCGCGAGGGAAGGCGCGCTACGCCACCTTCGCCGTGATGTTCGGATTCATCGTCATGATGATCCTGGACAATTTGTTGACCTAGGGAAGAGCATCCGTCGTGGCATGCAATCTCATCGCCGAGGCTTCCGCCTGGCTGGACGACACTCTGCCGGCCGTGGACTGGGCGCGCTGGTGGGCGGTGTCGGTGACGACCTACACCCTGGTGGGCGCGGCCGAATTCGGCGACAAGAGCCAACTGGTGTGCATGGCCTTGGCGGCGCGGCATCGCCATTGGCCGGTGTTGTGGGGTTCGGTGCTGGCCTTCGCCCTGCTCAACCTGATCGCGGTGGCGTTCGGCGCGGTGGCGGGGGAGTGGTTGCCGGAGAACGTGGTCGCCGGTTGCGTGGCGGTGTTGTTTCTGGTGTTCGGTATCCGCTCCCTGCTGGTGGAGGAGGAAGATGCCAGCGGGGAAATCCGCGAGAAAACCGGGCACGGCATTTTCGCGACCACTTTCCTGATGATCTTCCTGGCGGAATTCGGGGACAAGACCCAGCTCGCGGTTGCCGGGCTGGGCGCGGCGGAGCCGCCGGTGCCGGTGTGGATAGGGGCCACCCTGGCCTTGGCCACGACTTCCGCCATTGGCATCTGGGCCGGGCGGACGGTGCTGCGCAAGGTTCCCCAGCATGTCATGCACCGGATAGGCGGGGTGCTGTTCCTGGGTTTCGCGGTGTTCGCGGCGCGGCGGGCTATGCCGCCGGAGTGGTGGGGAATGGCGGCCGAATGGTTGAAGGGGAAGATCGCTTAGGGGAGTTTACTGGGGCGCGACGTGCACCCTTACTGCCGAGCTTGGCAAGAAACCGGAACAGCCATGGAAAAAGACGCGGGGAAAACTCCCCCAAACACCCTTGACCCCGCCGACTGGCCCGAATTCCGCGAACTAGCCCACCGTATGCTCGACGACATCCTGGATTACCAGGAGCATATCCGCGAACGTCCGGTGTGGCGGCCGATCCCCGACGAGGCGCGCGCCAAATTCCGGGAACCGCTGCCCAAGCAACCCGCCGACCTAGCGGATGTGCATGAATCCTTCCTGCGGGACATCCTGCCCTACGCGGTCGGCAACGCCCATCCCGGCTTCATGGCTTGGGTGCATGGCGGCGGGACGCCGGTCGGGATGCTGGC
>SXGT01042083.1_pt1 | contig 21908 bp, 8 predicted proteins | sample 3176221 | NCBI WGS metagenome assembly SXGT01 (sample SAMN11356862, study PRJNA531348) | freshwater metagenome | isolation source: freshwater sample F1-120 | place: China: Fuxian Lake, Yuxi | collected 2017-12-25
AATTGAGGTTGGAAGCACTCACGGACTCGGAGGGCTGACGCCCTGCCGCTCGCCGAGGATTTGCCAACCACCGCCATCGGCGCTGGCGAGTGCGGCCAGATTGACTCGCAGCGTTTGTAGGCCGTCTTCGAGCGAACATGCGGGAGGCGTTCGCTGTTCAATGGTCGTCAAGAACTGATCGGCTTGCCGGACAAACAGCGTGTCTCGTTCCAGCGGCGCGATTCGTTCCTCTTGCCAGTCCGCTCCCGGTGCCGTCAGCCAGCTCAGGCGATTGAGATGCGACTCCCAGCGGATCGTGCCTCGTTCGCAGACGATGGTCAGCGTGAATTCGTTCGGAGCCTGATGCTGGTTGAGGCTGTAGCTGGCCATGACACCGCCCTGCCGAGCCAGCAGATGCACGGTGTCCTCGACGGAGACCCCTTCAAGCACTTGATGCGCGGCGTCGGCCACCAAGCGTTCGACCGGGCCGAGCAACCACTCGCCCGAATTGATGACGTGAGTGAGTGCGTCTTGAATCGCGCCGCCGCCAGTGGATCGGTCGGTGTAGTAAATCTGGCGATAGGCCGGGCGATACGTCGGGAAGTGTTGGCCGGAGACGGCGATCAACTCGACCGGTCGGCCGAAGCGTCCGTCTTGCAGCATCGTCCGCATGGAGGTCAGCAACGGATGACTGCGATAAACGTAGGCGACTCCCGCCGTCAGCCGCTTCTCGGCGACAAGCGTTTGCAGCCGGTCGATGCCGTCGAACGAAGTGCTCAGCGGCTTTTCGATCAACAGGTGCAAGCCGCGCTCGGCCAGAGTTGTCGAAATCGGGATGTGCAGATGCGCCGGAGCACAGACAACCGCCGCCGTCGGATTCGTGGCGAGAGCCTCGTCGAGTGACTTGAAGCCGGGAACACTGTATCGCTCGGCAATCGTCTGCCGCAGCGAGTCGTTGATCTCGACGAAAACGGCGTCCGCTCGCCCCGTCGCTTGAAAACACCGCAGGTGCCGCTCGCCGATCGAACCAACTCCGACGATCAAGAGTTTGTGTTTGGGTGCTGTCATGTCCGACCCCACTTGTCCTCTCCTCTGTGCTCTCTGTGTCTCTGTGTTTCAAAGAATTCAACACAGAGGCACAGAGGGCACGGAGAGAAAGCAATCACGAACCTCGGCGCTCGAACGTCACGCCGAGCGGACTGAAGTTCTTCTGAATCGCTTCGAGGCCATTTTTCAGGATCAGGATGTCGGCACTGTGGCAGAGGAATCGGCCGCCGAGGTCGAGGACTTCTTTGGCGTGATCCGTGTTGAAGATCGGCATGCCCCAATTCTTGCCGTGCTTTTTCACGGCGGCGGAGACCTTTCGCATCGCGTCCTTAATCAGCTCGTGATTCATCTGGCCGGGGATGCCGCTGAGGATGCTGAAGTCGCCGGGGCCGAAGAAGACAATGTCCACTCCGGGGACAGCGGCGATCTCGTCCACTTGAGCCAACGCACTGGGGTCTTCGATCTGAATGACGATGAAGGTCTGCTCGTTGGCGGCTTTCAGGTAATCGACCAGCGGCATCATGCAGTACGGGTTGTCGGCGTTGGCGGCGTCGATGCCTCGCTGGCCTTGTGGAGCGAACTTCGCCCAACGGACCACCTCGCGAGCCTCGGCCGCGTTGTCGCAGCGCGGGTACATGATGCCGGTCGCGCCCGCTTCGAGGATGCGGCTCATCCGCATGAACTCCCCTTTGGCCGGCCGAACCATCACGTCCGACACCCCGACACGAGTCGCTCGCAACAACCGCTCGGCCGTCGCCACGCTGTGATGATGATGCTCCAGGTCGAGCCAAATCCCGTCGAACCCCATCAGGCTCGTCATCTCGTAAATCGTCTCGTCGGGATAATGCAACGACGTGAGCAGGACCGGTTGATTCTGAGCCAACTTGGCTTTGATTCGGCTGTTTCGCATGGAGGATGATCTTGTTGAGAATTTACGAGGAAGTTTCCATCACGACGGCGACACTCGCGCCGGCGCTCACGGTCGGAAACGTTTGTAACACGATGACGACGCCAGTGTAGCGGGACTCGATTCGCTCAACACGCTGGCCGAGTACATCGTAAACGGTCCCGATCAATTCTCCGACTCGGACTCGCTGGCCGAGAGTGACCGTCGGCAGAAAAAAGCCATCGCACGGGGACGGATGATTGATTTGCATGTGCCCCGCACCGGGCCTGTGGTCTTCGACGATCAGCGGCGGACGCGGGATGTCCGGCGTGCCGTCGAGCATTCCCAGCTCGATCATCACGTTGCGGCAGCCGCGGACGTAGGCGTCGATGCCGGCGGGATCGCAGCGGCCACCTCCGAGATACTCGCAATAAATCGCCGGGACGTTGGCATCGCGAGCAACTGACAGCGAGCGGCCGTCCAAATTCGGATCGGTGCCCCAGACGACATCCAGTCCGAAGACTTTCGCCATCCGTCGCTGGACCGCCAGCACGTTCGGGTTGGAGTGCAGCGTGTAACCGCTGAGCGGCAGCACCGTGTACGCGGTCCCGCCGGTGTGCAGGTCAATGTAAAAAATTGCCGACCGAATTATCTGCGAGAGTGAGAAAGCGACTTGCTCGGTGAGACTGCCGTCCGCTCGGCCGGGACAGGTCCGAGCCAAATCTTTGCCGTCTTCTCCCGTGCGGCGTCCGAGCCGAAACGCGGACTCATTGACGCACGGCACGAGCGTTAGCTTGCCGCGCAGCAATCGTGAATCGATCTCCGTCATCAACCGACGCACAGCCGCCATCGGTTCGAATTCGTCGCCGTGGACTCCGGCCGTGATCAGCAAGTGCGGTCCCGGTTGCTGTCCGACAATCTTGCGCGTTTGCAGTTCCACCATCGAAGCTCTCCAGTCTTCTCTGTGCCCTCTGTGTCTCTGTGGTAAAATATTTCACCACAGAGACACAGAGGGCACAGAGAACAGACACGCTACCCAATCGAAGGCTCTCGCCGAGCAGCAACAGGCCAGATGGCTTCGACCTTGTCGCCGCGCGTGGCATAGATGCGGTCGTAGAGATTCACGTTCGGATCGCAGTGCGGCACGATGAACTCGATCCGGTCTCCAATCTTCGGCAGCTTCGCGCCGGGTTCGAGCGTCAGGATGCCGAACTCGTCGCCGCCTCGGTTGTAGGTCAGTCCCGGCCAGCCTTTCGCTTCCGGCTTCCAATTGGTCGTCGTGTCGAGCGCCTTCGTGCCGGCATCGACGGAGACTCGGTCGGCGTGCGTCGCGTTCACGACGGTCGCCAGCACGGTCAGGCTGTGTTGGAAGTCAGAGTAATTCTCGCCGCTCGTCTTGCCGCCGATGCGGCGATAGTCGATGTCCATGAAGACGTACGAGCCGACTTGCAGCTCGGTCACACCGTCGATCGTGCTGTCGATGTTGTACGTCCCGGTGCTGCCTCCGGAGAGAATGCCCGCGTCGAAGCCCGACTTGTTGAGCAGCTCGCGTGTCGCGACCGATTTCCCCATCGCCTCGCGCGACGATTTCTCGCGAGCCTCCCAGCCGACGACGTGCGAGGCGTGTCCGGCATACGACTGCACTCCGCGAACGTGCAGCCGCTTGTGCTTCGCGATGAATTGAGCCAGTTCGAGCGCCGGATGTCCCGGCAGGATGCCCGTGCGACGATCTCCGATGTCCACATCGACCAGCACATCGACATCGACTCCCGCCGCGGCGGCGGCTTGTGACAGCAACTCGACTTCCAGCGGATGCCCCACTGACAGCATCGTCGTCTTCTCACGCTTCACGAGAGAGATCATGCGTGCGATCTTCACTGGCTCGACGATCGGCGAGGTCATCAACACCCCCGTGATGCCCGCTGCGACGAGAGCTTCCGCTTCCGGCACCGTCGCCGCACAAATGCCGAGTGCTCCCGCTGCCATCTGTCGCTTGGCGATCTCCGGGCACTTGTGAGTCTTCGCGTGTGGCCGAAAGCCGCGCCCCGACTTGCGGCAGTGCTCAGCCATCGACTTCACGTTGAACTCGAACGCATCGAGATCGACCAGCAGCGCCGGTGTCGGGATGTTCTGCTTGGTGAGTCCCGTGGGATCGAGTTCAACGTTGCAGGTAGGAGCGGTGCGGGCTGGGGCGGTCATCGCAGGTTTTCCGTGAGCCAAAAGGGAAGTCGCGAAACTGGCCGCGAGAAATCCTCGTCGATCCAATCGCATCGTGGAATCTCCAACTGTGCGAGTCATCAGACGAAAACGAGAAGTACCAAAAGTCCGAGAGCGACGCAGATGGCGTCGCTCTCGATCAAGAAACCTGAGGAAGTTCGCAACTCACTAGGCGAACAAGCTTGTCACCGCTTGAGCTTTCACCAGCTCGCGCGGTTGATTGAGGTGGTTGTAGACGATCGTCTCCGGGTGAATGCCGAACGAGTGGTAGATCGACGCCAGCAACTCGATCGGGTGGACCGGGTTTTCGAGCTGGCTGGAGCCGGTCTTGTCGCTCTTGCCGTAGACGACTCCGCGCTTCACGCCGGCACCCGCCATGACGCAAGTGTAGCAATACGGCCAGTGATCGCGGCCGTCGGCGGTGTTGCTGTTGCCAGAAGTGCTGACTCCACGATTCGGACTGCGGCCGAACTCGCCGACGCACAGGACGAGCGTGTCGTTCAACATCCCGCGCTCATCGAGATCACTGAGGAACGCCGACAGGCCGGTGTCGAGCATCGGGCCGGACTGCTTCTTCATGCGGTCAGGCAAGCCGGCGTGATGGTCCCACGAGTGGTTGTCGCTGTTGGCGACTTTTGGCCAAACGACTTCGACGACGCGAGTGCCCGCTTCGACCAATCGGCGAGCCAGCAGCAAGCTCTGGCCGAACGTCGTGCGGCCGTAGCGTGCTCGCATCTCCGGCGCTTCGGACGAGAGGTTGAACGCTTCGCGGGCTCGGCCGGAGACGATCAATCGCAGCGCCTGGTCGTAGTAGGCGTCGAGGTTGTAGTCCTTCACCGCCGCGTCGATCTGCTTCATGCTGGCGTTGATCGTGTCCCGCAAACGGGCGCGGCGTTCGAGTCGGACGGAGAAGACCTCCGGGCGAAGCTGGAGATCATCGACCTTGATCTTCTCCATCTTATTCATGTCGAGGTCGTCGCCCTCTGGATAGAGCGTGTACGGGTCGAAGGCTTTGCCAAGGAACCCGGCGGTCCCACCCTTGCCGACCACGTTGCTCTCTTGCAGCGGCCGAGGGAGCATGACGAACGGCAGCATCGGTTCGGTCGGCGGCTTGAGGCGGATGATGTTCGAGCCGAAGTTCGGGAAGTCTTTTGGGCTGGGAGGCTCAAGCTGGCCCGACGCGCTGACCTTGTCCGTCGTGTAGCCGGTCATCATCTGATAGATGGCGGCGGTGTGGTTGAACAACCCGTTGGGTGTGTAGCCCAGCGAGCGGATCATCGTGAACTTGTCGTTGATCTGCGCGAGCTTCGGCAGAATCTCGGTGAAGTTCACGCCCGGCAATTTGGTGGCGATCGGTTGGAAGATGCTCTTCACGTTGTCGGGAGCATCCGGCTTCGGATCCCACAGATCGAGGTGCGACGGTCCGCCCTGCAAGTAGATGAGGACAACGCTCTTGGCTTTGCCCCAACCCGGCCCGCCGGCGATCTTGGTCTCTTCGGCCTGAGCCTGCATCTTCAGCATCGAGCCGAGCGTCAGTCCGAACATGCCGCTGCCGCCAACTCGCAGCACATCCCGGCGAGACATCCCCTGTCGACGATCACACAAATCTTTCGCACGTTGTCCAAGAAGAGAAAGCATTCGTCGTCTCCGTTTGATTTGAAGCTCTGAAAGTTCGATCAAAGTCAGGTCAAGAAGGATCGTCAACGGGAGGATTATGCCTGTTGGCGATTTTGCAATCCATCCAATTTCACCGATTGAAGAGGAATGACGGGGTGTTAATCAATGCCCAAACCACGTCCTGAGCGGCCGTGAGCCGCTTGTTTCCGAGTTGCGCCTCGCTGTTTTTCACGTCCGCTTGCAGTTGCAACAGCCGTCCGTCCGGGGGGAGCGGCTGGTTGACGAGTTCGAGTTTGCCTTGCAGCTCGACCAGTTTCGGATCGACGGGTAGCGGTTGGCTGGCGACTCCAAGGGCGGCTTGCAGATTGCGAAACTCCTGATCGACCGCTTTGTAGTGCTTGGCGAGAAGGGCCGTTTGCTCTGGCTTTCGCTGAGCGGCGGGAGTGGCGACGATCGCTTTGTATTCGTCGGCGAGCGACAGACCGACGTCGGTCTTGTCGACAGCCACCGAGATGCGGAAGCGGCCGAGGACGTAGTCTGGCTGGTTGAACTTGTGGTGCATCACGACCTTCAACTGCGCGCCACCTTCGATGTTGATCGGCTGTTTGGTTTCAAACGTGGCCCAGTGAGTCACCCCGTAGGCGGGCGAGATCGCCCAGCCTTTGTTGCCGTCGTTGGGGTTGCCGCTGATGGCCTTGGCAATCTCGAAATTGGCTTGGCTGAAGTTGGCCAGCGGCTTGTGGAGTTCGACTTTCTTGGCTTCGGCGGGTTTCGCGTCGGGGGACGCGAAGACCTCGATTTCGGTGAGCACGAAGTTGCCGTCACCTGCTCGGCCAGGTCCGCCGTTGGGAGCTTTCGCGTCGGCGATCGCTTCCAGGCGGAACGCGGTGATGTTTCGCAAGTTCGTTGGGAACGTCATCGTCAAGACGGCGTTGCGAGCGCCCTTTGCCTCGACAACGACTGAGCGATCCGATTCGACGGAGAGCGTGGTTTCCTTCGAGCCGGTCGCGGACGTTGGCAACAGTGAAATCCATTCGACGTTGCTGGTCTGTGTCTTCTCCCATTCGCCAATCTTCGCGGCGAGGCGATCGTCGTAGGCTTTGATGTCCGCCTGCCGAGCCGCGATTCCTTCCTGGCGTTTCTTCTCCATCTCGGCGTTGCGTGGAGCGACTTCTTTTTCGTAGGCGGCGAGTTCTTCCTTCGTGCGAGCGATCGACTCGTCCCGTTTCTTCATCAAGTCGGGAAGACGCGCGGCGACGTCCGTTTCACGTTGCTTGAGCGAGGCCGCCAATTTCTGGTGATCGGCATCGAGTTCGGCGAGCGCGTTGCCGAACGCTTTGTGTTCCGCGTCGGCGGCGGGTCGATTGAGAACTCGCAGCGCGAGTTCGTTGACGAGCTGCGCGTCATCCGGCTGAGCGGCGACGAGCTTCGTCAGATCGTTCGTTGGATCGGCGATGGCATCGGCGATAGTGGCTCCGCTGATGAGCGCCATGACCGGGCCAAGCTGCAAGCCGCCGGAGCGTTCGCATTCGCAAGCGCTCTCGCGAACCGGGCGGCCGAAGGTGGCGAAGAAACCGCTCGGCAATTCGATGCCCGAATCGGGCAGCGCGGCGGCGCGGGAGCCGGGAGCGACGCCGGGAATCTTCGTGACCGTGCCGGTCGCTCGGTGGACGGTGTCGAACAGCACCTCGGCCGGCAGGCGGCGCGGTTGAGCGTGTGAGTAGTTGATCTTGTCATCGACGTTGAACTGGTTCGATTCGACCGACAACTGATACGTCCGCGACTTGCAGATCAGCTTCATCACATGCCGCACATCGAAGTTACTGGCGAGGAATTCCTGCGTCAGATAGTCGAGCAGTTCCGGGTTCGTCGGCGGGTTGCCGGCGCGGATGTCGTCGATCGGCTCGACGATGCCGACTCCGAACAAATAGCCCCACAGCCGGTTGACGTAACTCTTCGCGAAGTACGGGTTGTCCTTCGAGGTGAGCCAGTCGGCAAATTCCATTCGTCGCGGTTTCGGAGCCGGCGGCGCGGAGGCAGGCGTGACTTGGCTGGTCAATTGGAACGGGAACTTCGGCGGAGTCGGTTGCGAAGTCCGTTCGTGCAAGACCTCGCCAGCGGCTCGGTCCACGACGCTCTCGTACAGCGGCTTCGCTCCTTCAACGGCGGTGCCGCCGATGTTGCGATCGCCGCTGGCCGGGTCACGGTCGAGACCGTACTGAGCGAAGTACGCGGCCGTCTCGTAGTATTGGTCCTGAGTCCAACGCTCGAACGGATGGTCGTGGCACTTGTTGCAGTTGAAGCGAATCGCGAGGAACAGGTGCGTCGTGTTTTCCATCGTCGCCGTCGCTTCGCGGAGGATCTTGTAGTACGCCGCTTGCGGGACATCTTTATTTGACCCCGTCGCGGTGATGACTTTCTTCGCGAACTGATCGTAGGGGGTGTTCGCAGTGATCTCGTCGCGAATCCATTTGCGGAACGATGTCGCTCCTTCGCGAGCCAGGAATTTTCCGTTGACCTGCAGCAGATCCGCCCACTTGTTGGACCAGTATTCAACGAAGTCGTCCGAGCCGACGAGCTTGTCGACCAGTTCATCCCGTTTGACCTTCGTGTCGCGAGTGTCCGCGAGGAATGCTTTCACTTGATCGACACTCGCCGGCAGACCGGTCAGGTCGAGGTACACGCGGCGAATGAACTCGGCATCGGACGCGAGTCCCGAAGGTTGAATCTTCATCCGTTGCCACTTGGAGGCGGCAAGCGTGTCGATCTTGTTATTGGCGGGCGGCTCGGCCCAGACGAAGCCGGTGCGGTCGCCCATCACCGTCAGCGTCGTTGCGGCATACGAGCCTTCGTAGCGGACGAGCATCGGAGCCTCGCCGCGTCGCAGCGACTTCAAGATTCCGCCTCGTTCAGCGGCGGCGACTTCGGTGTTGCCGCTTTCGACGAACGCCTCGCGCGTGACGTCGCGAACTCGGCCGTCGGCGTAGGTCGCGAGGACTCGGAGTTGTTGCTTGGCTCCGATCAGTTGCACGATCGGGTTCTGCGGCAGGACTTCGATCTTCGTGACGCGCGGCGTGTTGAGGTCGAGCTTCACTCCGTCGGCGACCCAGCGGCGAACGATCTCGTAGTACGGCTCGCCCGGCTGAATGACTTGGCCGCCCATGTGCGGTACAGCGGCCGTCGTCTTGAGCAGCATGAGGCTGTCGTCCGGCGAGGCGAGGTTCACTCGGCGAGACGACAGATCGTCGGTCAGCGCGCGGACATCGTAGATCGGGTCGTAGCCGCGCAGCGACAGTTTGAAACCGTTCTTGCCTTTGACCGCTCCGTGACAGGTGCCGGCGTTGCAGCCGACTCGCGAGAGGACCGGGTTCACGTCCCGAATGAAGTCGGGATGAAACTCGGCCGCGATGCCCACGGCTTCGACAGGGACGGTCGCCGTCTGATCGCCGAGTTTCACGCCGATGGCGGATGCTCCGTCAGCGGTTGCTTTGACGATGCCGGTCGGCGAGATCGTGACCGTCGCGGCGGCTGACTGAGCCTGCACCAGCCGCGTCGCATCGACACGGTCGCCGTTGTCGAGCTTCGCGGTGACGAGCAGTTGAGCGTAATCAAACGGGCTGGTCAGCTTGATCGAAGCCGGAAGGACTTCCAGCCCGACGACCTTCGTTCCGGGAGGGAGCGACTCGGTCTCCAGCTTTTCGACAGCCGGTTTGAAGTTGGCCGCCAGTTGGCTGGGAGCCGCCGCATTCGTCGGCTTCACCGGTGCGGGTGAGAACTCTTTCGTGACCTGTCCGGTTGCAGCGTCGATCAATCGGACAATGCCGTCCGAGCCAGCCGCCGCGATGATGTTCCCGTCCGGTCGGAACGCGACTGCATACACATTCGCTTTGACTTCCACTTTCGATTCGGTCAGAGCGGCCGCTTTGAAGTGATTCTCGATCGCGTCTTTTTCAGCCGGAGCACGGTCAGCAAACTTCTTCGCGAGCATTGCCTTGACGTTGTCCGGAACCTGCGCCGGATCGAACCGGAATACGAACACCTGGCCGGTCCCGTCGAGCGCACTCGAAGCGGCGAAGCGGAATCCATCGCGGCTGGTAGCGACGCCGAAGATACGGCCACGCATCGCAGACAACGAACGCAGCATGTTGGCGTCATCGCCGATGACACGAGCTGTCTTGCGATACAGCCGATAAATCTTCGGCACGCCGTCGGAGCCGCCAGCGAGAACTTCGTCACGGTTCGGCAGCGAGGCGACCGCTTGAATGCCCCCCTTCAGAGCACCCGGTGTGATCGACGTGATGTTGTCCACGAACCGCTGCGTGCCGACTTCGGTCAGCTTCGCGGTCATGTCTCGGCTGACGGAGACCAAGTGGCTGCTGTCCGGCGAGAACCCAGTGTCGAGCACCCAATCGGAGTGTGCCCCGTTTTGTAGAACTTGTTGACCGGTGGTCGTGTCGATCGCACGCACCAGATTATCCGCACCGCCAAACGCGATCAGTTTGCCGTCCGAGGACCAGCTTCCGCCGTAGACCGTGTCGAACGTCGCCGTCACCGACATCGTCAACTTCTTGGTGGCGACATCCCAAATCTGAATCTCACCCATGCGGCCGGGGAGACCGCCAGTCACTGCGAGCCGCGCTCCATCGGGCGAGAACCGCACTGATTCGATCCGTTCCGACAAGCCAACCAGCCGGCCTATCAGTTCGCCAGTCTCGGCTTTTGCCAACAGGACTTCGTGGAAACCAGAGATCGCCAGCGTCTGTCCGTCGGGCGAAAAATCGAGCGACGTGACGACCGGCGGCCGGGTGTATTCGGGCGGATGATCCTGATCGTAGCGCTGCTTGGCTCCTGCCGCCGTGTCGTCCTTCGCTCCTTGAGCGATCCACTTCTTGACGATCTCGATCTCAGCGACCGTCAGTGGAGCTTTGCCTTTGGGCATCTCGGCCTTGCCGTCTTTCGGCGTGATGAGTTGCAGGAGGTAGCTTCCCTCCGGCTTCCCCGGCACGACTGCCGCCGAGCCGCTCTCGCCCCCTTTGACGAGCTTGGCGAAGTCGGTCATCACATATTGACCACCCGCCTTCGCTGGCTGATGGCAGCCCTGACAGTTCGCCTGAAAAATCAGACGGACCTGCTTGTCGAAGCTGACCGCGTCAGCCGCCGGAGTCTCGGCCGCGAACAGCGTCGAGCCAGCCGACACGCCGATCAAACTCACGCACACAACCACAAAACGATGCCCAAGCGCACGCATCGCGACACCTCATTCTTCTTGATTCTTATTGGACCGTCGTTTGAACTCCGCGTCCGTCGCGGAAAGCTCAACCGGAAACTTGTTGGGTGGGACAGTGGGGAGGGTTCCGAACGGGCCGCTCCATCTGCGGAACCGCTCGGAAATCGTGGATCAGGGTACCCGATGCCGCCAAGAGAATGCGACTGTCGAGTCCAGGAATTTTCGGCAACTCCGGGAAGCGGCCGGCCGGATGTTACCTACGACCGGACCAGTCGCGTAGGCTCTCCAAATCGGAGAAGGGGTATTTGACGACGTGATCTGGCTCAAAGCCGTTGTGGCCGGTCTCCTGACCGAGCCACCGCTCCGACCGAAGGTCTCACGAACGGCCAACGGATGCTGCGATGGGTTGCCTTGGTTCGCGGCGAGTTTGGAGACCTGCGGTCGAACGCTTGTGGCTCGGTCAGGAGACCGGCCACAACGATTGAGACCGGCCACAACGGAAGCCAGTCGATCGCCGAGGGGTTAGAGGAGCACGGTGACTCGCAGGGTGGTGACTCCGCTGATTTGGCCGTCGCGGTCGGTGGCGGTGGCGCGGATGAGGTAGTTGCCGGGTTGGGTGTATTTGTGCGAATGACGGAAGTGTGAGGCTTTCGTGAGCGTTTCGGTAGTGCCGTCGCCCCAGTCGATGTTCCAGGTCATGTTGCTGCTTTGGTCGGCGGGGTCGGTGGCGCTGAACGTGAAGGAGCTGAGGCTATTGACCTTGAACGTCGTTGGTCCGGAGATCGTGGCGGTGGGGGCGACGTTGAAGACTTGGACCGCAAGTTGTGCGGTGCCGACGGCTTTGTTGGAGTCTTCCCATTTGAGGGTGACGTTGTAGGGAGCCACTCGGCCGTTGACGTATTTGTGGGTCAGAGTGACGAGTTTCCCGTTGCTCCCGGCGGGGAAGTTGACGGTCTGGGATTGGCCGTCGCCCCATTGGACGATCAGTTTGAAGGTGTCGAGCGGATCGACTTCGACGATCGTCCCTTTCAAGGTGGCGATGCCGTTTTCGCCGACGACGGGAGTGATGGAGCGATTGCGGAAATCGGCGGCGGTGTTGACGTGTGTCAGCACGACATCGTTGCCGGTTCCTCCTTTGTAGGTGATCGTGAAGGCTTGGCCGTTGATTGTGACGGTGGCTCCTTCGGCCAGTCCGTTGAACGTGCCGATGACGGCGTCGGTGCCGTCGTTGGTGATGATCTGGTACTTGTTGCCGACTTTGGAGGCGAAGCCGGGGAGCAAGGTTGCCAACAGCGTCGCATCGTTCAGCGTCACGGTGCCGGTAACATCGACGTTGTCCATCCGAGTTCCGGCAGCGGACCCGTTGATTTCCACGTCTAAAGTCGTGTTGTTGCCCAGTGCGAAATTCCCTTTGGACAGCAGCTTGCCGACGCTGTTCCCGGGAGCAATGCGTGACTCGGAATCATCCTGAGTGGACGTGGTTCCCGTGGTTCCCACTCCGAAAAGCGTTCCGCCGTTGATCACGAAGCTGCTACTCGTTTGAGTCCCGTTGACGGACAGTCCACCGTCGTTGATGAGGGTCAGGCCGGGGTAGGTGTTGTTGCCTCTGAGGATCAGTTTGCCAGCGCCGATTTTGGTGATGCCGGGGTTGATGCTGCCAACGCTCCCGGAGATCACGCCGGTGATCGTCAGTTGGCCGTCAGTGCCAACATCGACCGAAGATTGCTCTTCCAGTGTGATCGGGCCTGACCAAGTGCTGGTGTTCGTGTTGGGGAGATTGGGGACGCTCGAATCCACGATCATGCGGAGTGCGCCGGTCTGGTCGAAACCGAAGCGGCTGAGCACCAGCGCTTCTGGGACGGTCACTCCTTGGGCGACCGCCACGCTGGCGTCGGGGGCAACGATGGTTCCCTTGGAGCCGGTCGCGGTTCCGAACGCATTGTTGTGGGCGGCGAGCAACGTTCCCTGGCTGACAAACGTTTGGCCTTTGTAGGTGTTATTGCCGGTCAGGGCCAACGTGCCGAACCCGATCTTGGTGAGGTTGCCGTTGCCGGTCAGGGTTTCGGTGAGGACCAGCGTTCGGCCGGGGACGACGAAGATTCTCGTGTCGCTGGCGAGCGTCACCGAGGCGGTGGTCGGTTGATACTCGAACGCGCCGATGTCGGGGACTCCCTTGATCAGTTGCCCGCGTTGGTCGGCGGTGAAGCCATTCGAGTCCGGGCCGGCATCGCGAGCGGGGCTGAAGGGGACGAGGGCGTGCGTTTGCGTTGGGCCGCCGTTGTTGGCGAGCGTGGTGTTGAAGATGCTGGCCAGCGGGATCGACGAGCCGCCGTTGATTCCGACGACGTTGCCGTCTTCTCCCGAAGTAATGCCACCGCCGGAGGCGTTGTCGGCGATGACGTTGAACTTCTTGACATCGACAAATCCGCCGCCGATGTCGTTGGGGAAGTCATCCGCTCCGCGGACGTTTCCGGCGAAGAGCGAATTGGAGATGTTCTCGATGTTGAACGCGGCCAGCCCGCCGCTATCGCCGCCGTTGATGCCGTCGCTGTCTGCTTGGTTGAGTGCCACCGTCGCTTGGGTCAGCGTGAGGTTGCCGACGTTGTAGATGCCGCCGCCGTTGCTGAGGGCCGAGTTGCCGGAGATCGTGACGAAGTCCGCCGTGAGAGTGCTGCCGTTTTCATTGCCGAGTGCTCCCCCGTCGTTGGCGCTGTTCCCCGACAGGGTCGAGCGATGCAATCTCAGCGATCCGTCGGAGCCGCCGTTGTTGAAGATCGCTCCCCCTTGTCCTGCGGCCGAGTTGTTGCGCAGCGTCGATTGGTCGATGTCGAGCGTTCCCAGGTTGAGGATCGCGCCGCCGTTTCCAGTGCTCTTGCCGTTGGCCAGCGTCAGCGAGCGGAACGCGGCGGAGCTGCCCGAAGCGATCTGGAACAGACGGAAGCTGTTCGTGTCGTCGGTCGCTCGTTGGATGACTTGCGTCCCGCCGCTGGGGCCGAAGATCGAGACTGTCCCCGTCGTGTCGTTCAGCAACAGCTCGGTGGTCAGCGTGATGGCTCCGAGATTGGACGCGAACTTGATCGTGTCGTTGCCCGCCGCCTCTTGGGCCAAGCGGATCGCTTCGCGGAGCGTGAACTGGCCAGCGGCCAAGTTGCCGTCATCCACGTCGCTGGCCGAATCGACCAACAATTCCGCGCTGACGTCGATGGGGCTGAGGGTCGGAATTGGAGAGGTCACGGCTCGACCGAGGTTGTCCTTGATGTCGAACGGATTCTTGAAGGCCAGCCCAAGCGTTCCGGCATTGTTCGGAGTCATCTGCACGGAGACGGTTTGCACGTCGTTGGCTTCTGTGACGGTCACCGAGTTGATCGTGGCCGTGGCCGTTCCAGAGTTCATGAAGTCGGCGGCGGTGACGGTCGCGACATCGAGTTTGGCCCGTTGCGGCCCGTCGTTGCTGGTGGTCGGAACGGTGAGCTGGAAGGTGACCGGTCGCCCGACGGACGTCTGCGTGGCGCTGCCGACGGTGTTGATGGCCGTGATCGCTGGCAGCGTCGGCAGCGGTTTGACCGTCAGTTCCAACGGAGTTGAGGTTTCGGTACCGCTCGATGACTGTTTGAGCGTCGGAGCAATGGAGAGCGTCTTCCCAGCGGCGGACTGTCGCGGTCCCAGTTGCAAGAGAAATGCTGCAGCCGTGTTCGCCGGCAGGCTGTTGAATTTCACCTCAACCGTTCCGTTCGCTCCCACCGTCGGAGCCGTGACCGTCGTGGCTGCGGGGCCGCTGGATTGTGTCAGCCCCACGAATTCCACATCCGCCGGAAGAGGGATTGTGTAGATGACGTTCTTTGCCTCGAGATTGCTGGTGTTCTCGACTTTGAGATCCACGAACCAGAGCACGTTGGGAAAGACATTTTCCGAGCGACTGGTAACGCTCGCCGCGAGGCTCGTCGGCACATTGATCTCGAAGGCACCGAGATCAATGCTGTCATTGAAGACTCGATTGAACGTGCCGCCCCGTTGGTCGGCGGCGGCGAAGGCATCGACGTCGAAGTTCAGGCCGCTCTGAGTTTTGAAGTTCGTCAGGAGCGTCTTCAAATCGGTTCCCGCATTGATCGCCGGGCTGCTGGACTTCAGGGCGATGGTCTGAGTCGGGCCGCCGTTGTTGGCCAACTGCGGAACGTCGTTGACGCCGGTTTCAAACAGATCCGCGACAGCGCCGGTGGTCAGGTTGTTGGTGCTCTCTGTGGCCAGCACTTTTCCTCCGACATTCAGCTCGGTGAGCGACGGACTCGTCGGGTCGGGCGTTTTGAAGTTGCCGACGAGGATCGTGTTGACGGCGGTGCTCTTCGCGAACGTCGCCGTCGTGAAGAGTCCCGCTCCTGCGGCGGAAAAGTTGTTCGTGATCGTGTCGTTGGCGAGGAACAGCGTCCCCTCGTTGTGGATGGCTCCCCCACTCACGCGGGCGAAGTTCCCGGCGAAGGTGCTGTTGACGATGAAGGCGGTTCCATAGTTCGCAATGCCACCGCCGGTGCCACCGGCTCCCGTGTTATTCGCACTGTTCGAGTTACCGGAGAACGTGCTCCCTCGCACGATCAGAATTCCCTCGTTGAGGAGTCCCCCCGCAAGCCGGTTGCCTCCGCCAGAGAGAGTGCCGTTGCCAGAGATCGTGGAGTTCTCCAAGGTCAGGACGCTATTGGAGACGTTGTGGATCGCTCCGCCGCCGAAGTCGCTGGTGTTGGCCGTGGCCTTGATCCCTCGGAGAGTGAGGTTGCCGAGGTTCAAAATGGCTCCCCCGCCATCGCCGAGCGCCAAACCCGTTTGCAGGGTCAAGCCGGAGATTTCGGCGAACTCACCGGTCGGGACCAGCAGCAGGCGTCGGCTCCCCTGGTTGTCGGGCGTCAGTTTCGAGCCATCAATCGCCAGCTTGTCGGCCCCTGGTCCCTGGATCGTGATCTTCTTCGAGGTCGCATGATCCAGAACGAGCGTCCCAAGCGTCAGCTCAATCACGCCGGTCATGTCCGCCGCGAAGGTGATCGTGGAGGGACCGCTCAGACTGCCAGCCAGGTTGAGCGCTTCCCGCAGCGATGTGCCCTTCCCCAGTTTGGGGCTGATCGTCCCGTTGTCCTCATCGGTCGTGGTGGTGACCAGAAGCGTCGGCACCGCCGTCGGCTCAAACGCCCCGATGCTCGGCGCGGTGCTGCTGCGCACGAACCCGCGCTGGTCGGTGAGAACGTTCGGCAGCGGAGTCGCTTTGCCAAACGCGAGGTTGGCGGCAGCCGTGACAGTGGAATCGTTGCGGAGCGGAATGGTCTTCGTCGGCCCCCCCAGGTCCACCAGCCCGCTCCCGAAGATCTTGCTGGCATCACCGCCAATCAGGCTGTGATCGTTGACGACGAGTGAGCCAAACTCATTCCCCCCATAGTCCGCCGTTGCCGCACGGGAATGGGCCACGAAGTTGCCCGCGACAATCGTGTTGACGACGGCGACTCTTCCGGCGGTGCTTGGTGCCTCGACAAACAGACCACCTCCGTTGAGTCGCGAGTCGGCCGTGCGAGTGGCGAGGGGTTGTGTTCCCGGTTCTACGACGACCGTGTTGGCCGTCAACGTGCAGTGAACAATTTCAATGATTCGTGCCCCTGGGAGGACGAAAATCCCGCCCCCCACGCCGACCGCCTGATTGCCGACGAACGTGCAATTCTCGATGCGGGCTGTTGATTGCAGGACTGCGATGCCGCCGCCGCCCTTGTTGCCGGTGCCGTTCGCCACGTTCTGGAGAAACGTGCTGTCGAAGACGGAGATGACGCCGACAATTGCAGAGATCCCCCCGCCGCTCAGATCGGCGACGTTTCCCTCGAACGTGCTGCCGCCGACAACCAGCGTCCCAGACGAAAAGATTCCGCCGCCTTCAACGGCGCGGTTGTTTTTGAACGTGGCATTCTTCACGGTCAGCACACTGTCACCGCCGGCTGCGATTCCTCCGCCGGAGCCTTCGGTTGTGCTGGTCCCCGCGTTGCCGTTCTGGATCGTCAGCCCCGCGATCTCGGCCTTCGTGCTGGCTCCCACGTTGAAGACGCGGAACCTCTGATTGCCGTCGATGGCCAGACTCGTGGGGCCGGGGCCTTGAATCTTGAGCGTCCCCACCGTGTCCGTCAGCGCCAGTTCACCATTGGTGAGCTTGATCGTGCCGGTCAACGTGGGAGCAAACGTGATCGTGTTGTCCCCCGAAATGGCGTTGGCCAAGTTCACCGCCTCACGCAACGTGACCGCCGCCGCAGCCCCGTTGTTGTCGTCGGCCAGCGTATCCACCACCAGCGTCTGCGGAATGAACTCCACCGCCCCCAAATCGGGCTGCCGATACGCTCGCGAAAACGCCCCGCCTCGCTGATCCTTGGAATTGGATGCCAAGGAAAACACCGTGCCCTTCGCGTCCTTGATGGTTTTATCGGTGATCGCTTTATCGATCGCCGGACTCCCCCCTTTCAGCACCAGCGTCTTGGTGAGGCCACCATTGAAAGCCAGCGTTTGCGACTCAAACACGTTGGACGGGACGAAGCTCGACTCCGTGAGCCCCGTCGTTTCCGGGAAGTAATTCACCGTCGCCAACAGATCCCGATTCTCAATATTGGGCTGACTGATCAGATTACCGAACGTATCGCCAAAGACTTCGCCACGAAGTTGCCCTGACAGATCATCCAACGTGGTCGTACTCCCAACCGTGTTCCCCACCAAGATCGAATTCACCAACCGAGTGGTTAACGCCCCCACCTTCCCAAAAACTCCCGCCCCCCCGCCGAACGCCGAGACCGTGTTCCCCGTGATCGTGGAATGAATGACGCTCAACCGATCCTGGTTGTTGATCGCACCACCTCTCGCTCCCGGATTGACCGCCGAGATGACCCCTCCGCTGACGGCGGAGTTCCCCACGAACGTGCTGTTGACGACCGTGACCGCACCACGCTGGTTGTCGATGCCGCCTCCCAGACCTGATACGAACGTGTTGAGGAACTCTGGACTCGCCACATTCGACGCGAACGTGCTGTTCGTCACGGACACCACGCCTCGACCCAATGTGGTGTTGCCGTCGTTGTGAATCCCACCACCAAACCGCGCGGCGTTCCCTTCAAAGGTGCTCTGGTTGACGGTCAACGCCCCCTGATTCTCGATCCCACCACCCAGGATGGCGAACGAACCGGTGATCGTCGTCCTCTCCAAGGACAACGTCTCCCGATTGAAAATGCCGCCCCCCGACACCTCGGCCTGCCCACCCTGAATCGTGACCCCCGTCAGCTTGAGAAATCCCGAATTGTGAATCACCCCGCCATCCCCCGTGGTGACTTTGCCATTCTTCAACGTCAGGCCGCTGATCTCGGCCGCGATCCCGGTATCCACCTTGAAAATGCGACTGAGCTGCCCCGCATCAAACGACAACTTGTCCGCTCCCGGCCCGTTGATTTTGACGTGCTCGTTGATGAGATATTCCCCATTCACCATCATGATCGTCGCCGCCCCGCTCGACGTCAGACCGGGAGCAAAGTGAATGGTGTCATTGACCCCCAACGCCCCGTTCGAGGTGCTGACCTGCGCAGCCTCCGCCGAGGAATACCCAAACGTGGTCCCCGCATTGACGATCGACACCGCCTCCCGAAACGTCAGAAAGTTGTCACTGCGAGTCCCCGGAGGAATTACTTCTGGGAAGGAAAAGCCGCCTGGATCAAACGTGTTCGTATCCGCCAGCGAATTGACCGTGATCACCGCCGGCACCACCCGCATCTCCAACACCTCCGCCGCAATGGCCGCTCCGCCACTCCAAGCACGCCGCGACCGTGAGCACATTGGCGAGCGGGGCGGCGTCAGCCCCCCGGTTCTTTGCGAAGATCGTCTCCACCGTGGGCCTAACGCCGCCCCGCTCGCCAAACCCGACCACAAACCCCGCAACCAAGATGAAAAACGCATGACCTTGCCCCATTGAAAAATCACCGGAAACGAATCCCACACCCCTCAATGCGAGAGCTGAACCGCAATCGCGCAGTCGATTCAGGAGGCTTTTGAGAAAAAAATCAGGCGACCTCGACGCTGGGCCGGGGTCAGCCTTCGTAACCCGAAGCGTCAGCGAGGGCGAACGCTCCAGAACGCGACGATTCGCAGGCGTCAATGAAGCGCCCGCCCTCGCTCACGCGTCGGGTTACTTGCGGCTTCGCCGCCTTACGGTTTTGGCTTCGGACACCAGACGACTTCGCAGTTGGGGAGGGCTTGTCGCAGTTCGGCGGCGGCGGCTTCGGTGACGCTGGTGCTGCTGAAGTCGAGGTAGCGGAGTCGCGTGAGCGGTTTCAACTTGGGGAGCAATTGGTCGGTGATCTTGTCGTTGCCGGGTAACCCCAACCTGATGAGCGATTGGTTGCCGAGCAGCCGCTCGACCTGACGATCGTCGAGGCCGGTGTTTCCCAAGACCAAGTGCTCCAGTGACGTCGCCGCCAACTCGGTGACATGCGCGTCGGTCAGGGGAGCATTGTTGGTGAGCTGGAAGTTGAAGTACTCCAGGTGCGGCAGCTCACGCAATTCATGCAGAGCCTCCGGTGTGATCGAACACAGCAGCAACGACAAGATGATGAACCCCGAATGCGAACGGAGAGCCGACATTCCTTGGCCGGTGACTCGCGGGCATTCGAGCACATTGAGATTTGTCAGCTTCGGCAGTCTGGCCGCTTCGGCAAACAGACCGTCGTCCAGCCGGTCCCCTTGCAAGTACAGCCCTTGGATTTCTGAGAACGCTGGTAGCCGAACCAACTTGGCCAAGCCAGCGGTGCTCAACCGACTGGTCTTCAAATAGATGATCCATTCGACCCGCACCCCGCGCAGCGGTTCGGCAATGGCCTCGGCAAGCCCGTCCCCCAGACGATCGGCGTCAGGTCCAGCGAATAAGAGACCTCGAATCTTGAACGGAGTTTTCGGCAATGGCTGGTTCCGCAGTTCATCCCCGCGCAGCCATTTGTCTCCCGTAATCAAGATCTCCGGCGGTGAGTCCCACGCTCGCAACAACTCCACCGCGCGGCGATGTGAGTCCGCGTCGTCAGTCTCTTTGACGCCTGTCGCATCACTCGTGTTGTGGCCGGTCTCCTGACCGGGCCGCGTGTTGGTCTTGGCCGCGTTCTGAACCTGCTGCGACGCCGCGTCGGGAATCTCCACGGAGAACTCGAAGCTCTTGGTCTTGAGCTTGAACACAATCCCGCCGAGCAAGACGGCGACCGCAACCGTGGCGCACGCGGCTCGCGTGCGTGTGCTCGTGATCCAGTTGTGGCCGGTCTCCTGACCGAGCCACGACGCTCCGACCGCAGGTCTCCCGTCTTGAGTTTGATCCACATCCGCGTCGTTGCACCGCCCGAGGAGACCTTCGGTCGAAGGCGGTGGCTCGGTCAGGAGACCGGCCACAGCGCGAGCCGACCCAATTCGGTCGTTCGGATTCTTGGCCAGCAACTTCGCGATCAAATCGCTCAGCCAACGCGGCGTGTCGGCGGCCACTTCGTGAACCGGTCGAGGCGATTCCTCACACAGCCGCTTGAGCGTCGCCAACGTGCCGTTTGCACGGAAAGGCGAATCCCCCGTCAGCATCGCGTACAGCACGCAGCCCAAACTGAAGAGGTCCGCCCGATGATCCACCGGTTCGCTCCGAGCCTGCTCCGGCGACATGTACAACGGCGTCCCCAAAATCATGCCGCTCTGCGTCAAACTGACATCATCCACCGCGCGAGCGAGACCGAAATCGAGCAACTTGACAGAGCACGCCTTTGGCAAGCCGGGCGGCGTCAGCCCCCGGACCTGCTGTTCGTAGTTATGGACTGCCACAACGCCCGTCCGGGGGCTAACGCCCTCCGGCTCGCCAAAAACGTTCTGCAAAAACACATTCGCCGGTTTTACGTCCCGATGGATCAATCCCATCGCGTGCGCCGCAGCCAGGCCGTTGGCGATCTGACGTCCAATCTCGATGACCTCGGCAGCGCCCAACCGACCGACGCGATCAAGCCGCTGCTGCAACGTCTCGCCCGCCAAGTACTCCATCACCAAGTGCGGCAACGGAGCTTCCTCGACCGAGTAAATTTGGACGACGTTCTCATGCCGCACCGCTGCAGAGGACCGAGCCTCTCGCAAAAATCGTTGTCGCGACGAGTCCGACGCGGCCAAATGCGGAGCCAACACCTTCACGGCGACGACTCGGTTCAAACTCTCATCCAGTGCCTTCAAAACGATGCCGAAGCCACCATTGCCGAGCACTTCCGAAACGTCGTACCTCCCCAGCCGCCCCAGGGAGCCCGCTCGATCGGACGGAGCCAGGAAGTGAACCAACTCACGCTCGTCACGCCCGGCCGAGGACGGGCAAGAGATCACGCTGGAATCCATCCCGGCCATGAGAGTGGCAGCGACATCCTCAAACGCCAATGCCGGCTCATCAACCAGCACGTCATGTTCCGCATCCGCCCGCAACAGCCGCTCCACCCGAGTCCGCACGACGAGGTTGCCGCCACACGCCTCATCCAAAAACGAGGCCCTGGATGCCAAGTCTCCCTTGTCTCTCGCCGCCGTGAAAATCTCCCGCTCTGTCATGACTGCCTCTCCTCGAAATGGAACCATCACCATTCAATGCGAGAGCCGGAGCCTAATCGCGCAGTGATTTTTGCAGAAATATCTAACCCGAAGAGGTTGTGAGTTTTTCGCCCCTGGGCCTGTCCCAGGGGTTTAACTCGAATTATTCACGGCTAGAGACAAAAGCGGCCTCCTCGCGCATCTAAGTGGTTGGATTAAAAGCCATTTCAGACCACGCACGGAGGCCGCGATGAGTTTACAGACTGCTTGGAATTTTGCATTTGAGTTTGGGGATCGGCCGATTCAGGTCGAGGAGTCTCAGTCGCTGCTGTCCAGCGACGCGGGGTTGCTGATTTTTCGGCAGAT
>SXGT01178024.1_pt1 | contig 21908 bp, 16 predicted proteins | sample 3176221 | NCBI WGS metagenome assembly SXGT01 (sample SAMN11356862, study PRJNA531348) | freshwater metagenome | isolation source: freshwater sample F1-120 | place: China: Fuxian Lake, Yuxi | collected 2017-12-25
GACCGCCCGAGAGCGTGACGCCGAGTTCGCCGACCACGGTATCGAAGCCCTCGGGCAGCTCGCGCACGAACTCGAGCACATGCGCCGCGCGCGCGGCCTGCTCCATCGCCTCGGTCGACGGCTCCTCCCTGCCATAGGCGATATTGGCCCGGATCGTGTCGTTGAAGAGGAAGGTAAACTGGGTGACGATGCCGATCAGGCTACGGAGCGACTCGAGCGTGGCACAGCGCAGGTCGACGCCGTCGAGCGTGATGCGTCCCTCGCTCGGGTCGTGAAAGCGTGGCAGGAGGTCGGCAAGTGTTGATTTACCACCCCCACTCGCACCGACCAGCGCCACGACCTCGCCCGCGCGCAGCTCGAGATCGACGCCGCAGAGCGCTGAGGCCCCGGCCGGCGCCGGGCCACCTGCCGCCAGAGCCCCGGTAGCCCCGCTCTCGCCGTCCCCCGCCGTCATCCGGCGCGCCGGGTAACGGAAACCCACGCCCTCGAAGCGGATCGCATCACCAAATCCCACCAGCTCGCGCGCGCCGGGAGCGTCCTCGATCTCGAGCGGCTCGTCGAGCAGCTCGAAGATGCGCTCGGCGGAGGCAAGCCCCTGCTGCACCTGCGTATTGGTGCGGGCCAATCCCTTGAAGGGCTCGTAAACCAACAAAAGAGCCGTGAAGAAACCGAGGAACGCGCCCTGCGTGCGCGCGCCGGCGATCACGCTCGAGCCGCCGTACCAGATTACGCCCGCGATCCCGAAGGCGGCCAGCATCTCCATCGCCGGCTGCACCACCGCGCGTGCCTGCGTCGCCTTCATGTAGAGCCGGAAGAGGCGCTGGTTCTCGCCCCGGAAGCGTTTCTCCTCCCAGCGCTCCATGCCGAAGGCCTTGACGATGCGGTTGCCCTGCACGGTCTCCTGCATCAACGCCGAGAGCAGGCCGAGCGTCTCCTGGCCGCGCTTCGAATAACGCCGCAGCTTCTGCGAGAATTGCAGCACCGGCAGCACGGCGAGCGGGAAGGCCACGAAGGCGATCAGCGCCAGCACCCAGTCGAGCCAGAAAGCGACGCCGATCAGGGTGAGGAGCGAGGTCGTATCACGCAGCAACGAGACCGCCGCCTGGGTGAGCGCGCCGCGCAATTGCGCGACGTCGTTCGACATCCGCGAAACGATGGTCGCCGTCGCGGTACGGTTGAAGAACGCGAGCGGCAGGCGCTGGATGTGCGCGTTCAAATCATCGCGCAGGTCGCTCACGATACGCTGGCCGACCCAATCGTTGAGATAGGTATTGCCGTAGCCCGCGAAGCTGCGCACGGCGAAGGTCGCGAGCACGACCAGAGGCAGCCAGGCCAACATGGCCCGATCGTGGTGTTGAAAGACGTCGTCGAAAACGTGCTGTACGAGCAGCGGCATCAGGCCGTTGGTCGCGCTGAAGATCAGCATGCAAATCGCAGCACCGGCAAAGCGCGGCCAGAGATAGGGCCTGAGATAGCGCAGCAGGCGGCCGTAAACCGCGGTGTTCTCGCTCGCCATGGGCACGGGGGGCCGCGAGCGCTCCCGGCGGCGCGGCTTCGCGCCTGCCTAGCCCACCTGTCGCCGGGCAACAATCCGCAGCCCGGGGCTCGAGCCGATCGTCGCAAGGCGCCCGCCATGCGAGGGCGCAGAACGGCCCGCGAATCTCAGCGCTGGGCTCGAGCCAATCGTCGCGAACGCGCGCCACTCCACGTGGCCGGCAGGCCCCCCGAGACGGAGGTCGGCGCCCCCAAGAGGGTCCGCGCGAACCCACGCCCCGGCCTCACACGGTCGGCAGGAGCGAGAGGGCGATGTCCGCGGTGCGGGCCGCCGCCCCCGGCTCGCCGAGGCGGGCGCGCACCTGCGCGAGATCGGCCCGCATCGCCGCGGCGAGCGGGGCTTCGGTGAGGAGTGCCCGGAGTTCGCCGGCAGTGCGTTCGGGAGTGGCTTCGTCCTGCACCAATTCCGGCACCGCTGTGCGTTCAAGAATGAGATTGGGCATGGCGATATGGGATACGCGCACGAGACGACGGGCAACCGCGAAACTCACGCGAGAGAGCCGGTAGAGGACGACCATCGGCGTCCCGAGCAGCGCCGTCTCGAGCGTGGCACTGCCCGAGGCGAGCGCCACGGCGTCGGCCGCCGCGACCAGATCCCAGGTACGGCCGCTCAGCACCGCCGGCGCGCCTTTGCCCGCGGCGGGGCCGGAAGCGGCGGCGGTAGTCGTGCCGAGGCTCTGGCCCGCCGCCGCGGCTCCCCCGAGGGTGCCACGCTCAGTGCGGTCCGCGGCGCGCCGTGCGGTTCCCCGATTCCCCTCCGACGTGTCGCGCACACCCTGCCCCACCGGATCGCCCGCCTGCATCAGCAGCTCAGCCACGAGCGGGCGCAGCGACTCCGAAGCCAGGGCGATCACGCCGCGCACCCCCGGACCGAGTGCCCGCAACGCCGGGAGCAGGACTGGCAAGAGTTCGCGCACCTCGGCCTGGCGGCTGCCGGGCAGAAGCGCGACAAGTTTCTCCTCGGGCAGGAGACCCAGTTCGGCTCGCAGCTCTTCGCGCGACCGGCTCGCGCGCACCGTGTCGAGTGCCGGGTGGCCGACGAAGGTGACCGGGCAGAGGCCGCGGTAGCACTCTTCCTCGAAGGGAAACACCACCGCCAGATGATCGACCCGCCGCGCCAGCGTGCGCACGCGGTAGCGCCGCCACGCCCAGACCTGTGGCGAGACGTAGTAGAGCACCTTGACGCCAGCCCGCCGGGCGATGCGCGCCAGTCGGAGGTTGAAATCGGGGAAGTCGATGGGAATCATCAGATCCGGCGCCGGTTCACCGGGCTCGCGGCCGCGCAGCAAGCGCTTGAGCCGGCCCCAGGCCGCGAGAATCGAACCGAAGCGCGACAGCACCTCGGTCAAGCCCATCACCGAGAGCTGCTCGCTTCCGAGCACGATGCGCGCCCCGGCGGCACGTAGATGCGGCCCGCCGACGGCCATGATCTCGACGTCGGGGCGGCGCGCACGGATCTCGCGAGCCAGCTCGGCACCGCGCAGATCGCCCGAGGCTTCGCCGGCGACGATCAGAACGCGCGGCACGCCGTTCATCCGGCCCTCGTCACGCGCAGGATCACGCCACGTCGGGCCGCGACCCCACGGCCACGGGCAGCCCTCCCCAAGCATCGCGCCAGCCCTCGCAGGATCACGCCACGCCGGGGACGTATTTCGCGAGTGTGTCGCGCCAATCGCGCACGTCGCGCCGCCCCTCGCAGGATCACGCCACGCCGTGCCGCGACGCCACTGCCACGGGCAGGCCCCCGCAAGCATCGCGCCAGCGCTCGTCGGATCACGCCGCGCCGAGCCATCGCCGCCCCTCCGCCGCCGGTCCGCCACGCTCGTGCCCCGCATGAGCGATTCTCCCGCCGGCCAGCCCGAGGCTCACGCGACCTCCATCGCCGCCAGAATACGCTCGCAGAGTTCGAGCGCTCGGACTCCGTCCTCACCCGGCACCGCCGGTCGCGAGCGCGTGCGCACCGAGGCGAGAAAGGCCCGGATCTCCGCGGCGAGAGCATCGCCCCCCGTCAGATCGTGCTCCTCCCACTCGATCACGGGCTCGCCGGCCTGCCCGCCGACCCGGCGTGCGACACGCACGTGTGCTGCGGCGAGGTCGAATGCGAGGTAGGCGTCGTCTTGAAAAATCCTGAGCTTGCGCTCGCGCTTGGCCGAGACCCGGGAGGCCGTTACGTTGGCGACGCCCCCCCCGGCGAAACGCAACCGGACGTTGGCGAGGTCGAGACGCGGCGTGAGGATCGCCACCCCGATCGCGTCGATGCGCTCGATCTCGCGCCCAACAAGCAGCGAAATCAGGTCGAGATCGTGGATCATCAGATCACGCACCACGTCGACGTCGGAACCGCGGGACGTAAAGGGCGCGAGCCGGTGACACTCGATGAAGCGCGGCTCGGTGAGGGTACGCGCGAGTCGGGTCAGCGCGGGGTTGAAGCGCTCGAGATGCCCGACCTGGAGCAGCGCACCACCCGCGCGTGCCCGTTCGACCAGAGAGCGCGCCTCGGCCGTGTCGCGCGCAAGCGGCTTCTCGACCAGACAGTCGATGCCCACGTCAAGCAGAAGACCAGCTACAGCGCCGTGATGCAGCGTGGGCACGGCGACACTCGCGCAGTCGATCTCGGGAATCAGCTCGCGAAAGTCGGCCACCGCGCGACAGCCCAGCTCACGGGCCAGCTCCTGCGCCCGCACCAGGTCGACGTCGGCCACCGCCACGAGCCGGCAGTCCGGCTCGGCCGCGTATTTGCGCGCGTGGAACGTGCCGAGGTGGCCGGCCCCGATCACGGCCGCGCGCAGGGGCTCGCCGCGAGGATGCGAACGCACGCTCACTGGCGCCCCACCCCCAATTGCGCGGGCTCGAAGGCACGCCGCTCGGTGTCGCCGAGGCCACGCGCAGCGGGGCGGACCTGCGGCGCCGATCTCCGCCGTCGCGGCCCCGCACTCACGGCGCCACCTCCGGATCGAAGGCGACGACAGCGATGCCGGCCGCAAGCGCGCGGCGCTCCAGCATCTCCCGCTCCAGCACGATCGAACGCCGCGCCTCGACCGCCAGAACCGTCGCCCCCACATCATGCATGGAATCAATCGTGCCCGGGCCGATCGCCGGCACATCGAAGCGCAGGTCCTGTCCCGGTTTGCTGGCCTTGACCACAACGGCACCCCGACGCGCCAGCGCACCGCCCCGGCGGATCGCGGCGTCGGTGCCCTCTACGGCTTCCACAGCAAAGACCAGTCCGTCGCGCACGACCACCGTCTGGCCGATCTCGAAAGTGCCGACGGCGGTCGCGACGCGTCGGCCGAAGGCGATGTCCTCGCGCTCGGCGCGACTCAGTCGCCGTCCGGCAACGGGTCCCGGCACGGGGACGAGGTCGGGCAGGTAGCGGGTCGATTCGACGACGGGAATGCCCTCAGCCTCGATTTCGCTGGCGATGCCGCGCAAGATCTTGTCGTCGTGCAGCGTGCGCAGGCGAGCGAGGAATGCCGCGCCGCGCAGATCAGGCCGGAAGCCACCGAGCAGCTTCGCCTTGCCGATGCCACCGGCCATCACCGCGTGGTCACAGCCGGCGCGCCGCAGGGTATCGATGATCCGCCCGAGCTGGCCGACCCGGACCCAGGTGCAGCTCGCCACCAGCGCCTCGATGCCGGGATCGGTCTCGCCCTCGTGCGCCACGGCAACGACCTCGACGCCCTGTGCGCGCGCGCCGCGCGCGACGAAGCCGGGGAAAACGCCGTTGCCAGCGATCAGGCCGAGTCGTGCCACCACCACGGCTCCCGCGCCGACCACGCGCCTAGGGGCGCGTCACGCCCCGTGTGGAGGCCTCGACGAAGGCTGCGAGTTCGAGCACCGGTGCATCCGTGGCGTGCTCGGCTCGAATCCGCGCCACGGCCTCGGGCACACGCTCCTTGGACTTGAAGAGGACCTGAAAGCCTTTCTTCAGTGCGCGCACCTCGTCGGGCGCAAATCCCCGCCGCTCGAGCCCAACCGTATTGAGGCCGACGAGGCGCGCTCGGTCGCCGTTGGCCATGCAGAAGGGCGGCACATCCATCACCACCATCGAGCCGCCACCGATGAAGGCCATGCGACCGATGGTGACGAACTGCGCCACCGCCACGAGCCCCGAGAGAATGGCGTGATCTTGTACCGTGACGTGACCCGCGAGCTGCACACCGTTGGCGACAACGATGCCGTTGCCGAGCCGGCAATCGTGACCGATGTGGACATAGTTCATCAGCAGGTTGTCGTCGCCGAGCACCGTCTCCATGCCACCGCCTTCGGTGCCGATGCTGAGAGTGGCGAACTCGCGGATCTGGTTGCGGTCGCCCAGGACGAGCCGACCCGGCTCGCCGTGAAACTTGAGGTCCTGGGGATCGGTGCCGACGATGGCATGCGCGAAGATTCGGTTGGCGACGCCGAGCGTGGTGTGGCCGCCGAGCTGGGCTCCCGGCCCCACCGTGGTGTCGCGTCCGATGCGCACGTGCCGCCCGACCGATGCACCCGGCCCGATGTTCACGCCCGAGTCGAGTTCAGCGCCGGTCTCGACGCACGCACTGGGATGGACGGTCACGCCCTGCGCCGGGCCGCGCGGTGGGGTGGCCGCAGCGCTGCCCTCGGCGGCACCGGCCGCGTCGCCCACCTCGACCTCGACGATCGAGAGTTCGGCCTGCGCGGCGACCTGACCATCGACACGCGCCGTACCGCGCAGTTTCCAGAGGGGCCGCCGGTGCCGGACCAGTTCGACTTCGAGCAGGACCTGATCGCCGGGCACGACCTGGCGGCGAAAACGCGCCGCCTCGATGCCGGCCAGCATCAGCCCGAGTTCACGACCCGGCGGAGGCGGCACATCGATGCCGCCGAGCACCGTGGCGTGGACGAGCAGCCCTCCCGCCTGCGCCAGCGCCTCGCACAAGAGCACGCCCGGCATGATCGGCCGGTCGGGGAAATGTCCCGAGAATTGCGGCTCGTTGCGCGTGACGCTCTTGAGCGCGACCAGACGCCGCCCCGGCTCGACCTCGACCACCCGGTCGACGAAGAGAAAGGGAAAGCGGTGCGGCAGGTAGCCCGGCGCACCGCCCGACGCCGTCTTCTCGAGCCCCTTCGACATCGTACCCCGCGCCTAGCTCTGGGCGTCGTAGGCCGCGATCACCTCGGCGGTAATGTCGTCTGATTTCTGGTAGTACAGAACCGCACTCGAATTGAGCTCGAGGACCACGGTGTACCCCCTCGCCTTGCCAATCTTGCCGATGATGCCCTGCAGAGTGCCGATGATCTCGGTCGAGAGTTCGGCATCCTTGCGCTGGAGCTCGGCCTGCGAATCCTCGAAGCGGCGCTTGAGGTCGAGGCGCTTGTGCTCGAACTCGGTCTCGAGCTTGCGGCGCTCCTCCTCGCGCATCACGGCGCCCTTCTTCTGGAGGTCATCGCGCATGCGATCGAGTTCTTCCTTCTGCCCCTTGAGCTGGCCCTCGAGACCTTGCACCTTGACCTGGAAATCGCCCTTGGCTTTCTTGCCCGCGGTCGATTCGTTGAGGGCGCGCTGTAGATCGACGTAACCGATGCGCACTGCCGTCGAAGACGACGCCGCCTCTGGCGCCGGATCGGCCGCACCGGCCATCCCCGCCACAACCAGCACCACCGTCATTCCCCCGAGCCAGCTCCAAAAACGCATCGACGCCCCCTGGTGCCGGCCACGGCCCGCCATCGCGGGCATCAAGAAGGATATCCGGGTCGTCCCGGTCCTCCGGTCGGCACCCGGCGCTCGTAACCGAAACCCGCGCCGCGAGCCAAGACCACCCTCTCCGGCCCCTCTCTCCAGCGGCCGAGGGATGCGGCTCGCGGCGTACTCAGAAGCCCCGCGCCCGCACTCAAGGGGTCCCCCTGGCAACGTGCGTATCCCAAGGCACAGCCTAGAGGCCTCGGCCCGCACCGCGTCCGCTTGACGACCGGCGCCACCCGACATAGCCAAATCCCTGCTGTGGGCACCGACCATACCAAGGTGGGGTCATCGATCGCCGTGACACCACATGCGCGCGCCCGGTTTCAACAGCACCATCCCGCTGCCAGCTCCGGGGACCTCCGTGAGGCCGTCCGTGCCGGGATCCCGGTGTCACCAGAGATCGCGATGTCCATGGTCGGCCGCCAGCGGCGGGGACCACGCAAGATCATCGGCAGCTACATCCTGGCTCCGTCGAGACGCGGCCTGTTTGTCATCGCGGACGAGACCGTCATCACGTACCTCCGCTTCGAACGGTCACAGGAGGCCTTCGCAAGACGACACTGGCCCCCGCCCAACCCGGTAGTCGTGGTCGATGGTACCGAGGTCTCCGCACCACCGACTGGCAGTGAGGTCGCACGCGAGGTCTCCCTATCCTTGGCAAGCACTTCACCGACCTCGAAACCGAGGGCCCCGTTGCCTGCCAACCATCCCGAACTCGATGTCAAGCTGATCCGGATCCAGATCTCGGCTGGACTACTGGCTGTCTACGGCACCAAACGTCGGGTGCGCGAGATCATGGCCGAATCAAAGCGTTGCGGCGCTGAGTATGAAGCGGCAACTCATCTCGCGATATATCACTACAGCGATCGGGGCACTTGCTTCCGGATCGAAGCAAACCTCGCCAACCAGCAACATATTGCCATGCTCGAGAGAGAGGTCCGGCCTGCTCCCTCGTCCGGCAACGACCAGCCGCGGGACCCGATCCCGCCCAGCGGCTGCGGACCAAGGCCCGCCACCCGACCGAGGACCTGCTAGTCCGCCCCGACGAGTTCCCGCGCTACGGCAGCCCTCCGCCTCGTGCGCCGAATCGAATCTGCAACTTCGTGCCCCAGGAAGACGGCCTCGAGCGCCAGCACTGACGGGCCCACGAAGCCGCGTCAGGCGCGGTCACGGCGGGGCGAGCGGGCCAGCAGGGCATCGAAGAAGGTGCCCGCATCGTCGAGCGTCGGGACCGCATCGAGTCGACCCAACTCCTCGCGCAAAGGCCGTAGCGGCCACACCGGCTCGCCCGGCAGGAGGAGCTTCGCCCATGCAAACTCGCGCGCCAACAGCTCCACCAACTCGGTAAGGGTGCGCCCGAGGCGCGCGAGTCCGGCCGGCCAGATCTCGCAGACGAGCCCGTCGATCTCGCGCAGCACCGAACCGGCGCCGAGCAGGACGTCCACCTCGGCGCCCTGAGTGTCGAGCTTGGCGACGATCGGGCGCGCCAGACGTCCCGGATCGACCAGAGCGTCGAGGCGGCGCGCCTCGACCCTGACCCCCATCGCCTGTGCCCCGCGCGCGGCAGATTCTCGCATGATGCGGTGGTCGCCGTGATTTTCGGAATGACGATGCAGCGTCAATCTATCGTCCTCAGACCAGAGCGCGCAGGCGTGTACCGCCAGGCGCTGCTCGAGGCCGTGCAAGGCGACGTTGCGCACCAGCAGCTCGGCCGTGCGGGGGTCGGGCTCGAAAGCGAACGTCCGGATCGGACACACTTCCGTCACCGGGATCGCCACCAAGCCGATGTTGGCGCCGACATCGAGGAAGCTCCCGCCCCGAGCCAGCAGATCGTCGACGAGCAGCGCGTGAAGATCGGGCGCCCAGGTGCCGGTGCGGCGGTAAGTCCCATGCACGACAAGGTCGCTGGCGGCACCGACGAAGCTGCCGAAGTGCCCCTCGGCCCTGACAATGGTCAGATCGTCGATGCTTGCACACGGATCCGTCAACGGCGCCGTCGCGCCCGCCCGGTCCGGGCCGCCCGCGTCGCCGAGACTCGCCGCACACTTCATCCCCGCGAGAAAAGCCTGCCCGCGGCCGCTGCGCCAGCACTCCTCCGCCCGCACCCGTGCGACGCGGGCTCGGTGAGGGCGCTGTGAGCCGCCAGCGCTCGCGCCCGCACCCACTCGCGACCTCCCCGCACCAGACAGGTGGCGACCTGGGCCTCGCGCCGACCAGAGTGCGGGCCTCGATGGACTCGCGACGCCTGCCCGCAACGCACACCCGGCCACACGGAGCTCGCATCGACGCGAGGACTCGGATAGACGACCCCGCCCATGAACCCGCGTGTGCCGGTGGTCCTTCCCCAACTTCCCCACCCTGACGCCGACCACTACATCCTCGCCGGCTCCGAGCGGCCGATGCCGCGGACGACTTCGGTGATCGACCGCACGCTCGGCAAGCCCTTCCTGTCGCGCTGGGCCGGGCGACTCGAACGCGACACGATCCTGGCGGAACTCTACCTGGTACTGGCAGAAGAGATCGAGCCGGCGCGGGCCCGAGACATCGTCAAGCGGCTCCGGACGAGACTTCCCACCGAGCCTTTCTGTGAAGTCGAGAAGCAGACGGCCGGCGCCTTCGGCACCGCGACGCACGCACTCGTCGAGGCGCATCTGCGGACCAGACTGGCCCAGGAACTCGGCCCCGAGCCCACGCCGACGACGACCGAGCCCAGGGTCGAGCGCGCCGCCAGGCTCGCCATCGAGTGGTTTGATGCCGTCGAGTTCGAGCCCGACCCGCGCGGTATCGAGGTTCGCCTCTGGAGCGCGGACGAGAACCTCTGGTCCGCCGGCACGGCGGACGCGTTCGGCACGGCCCATCTCGGCCGGCTGATCGCGCATTCGCGCTGGAACCGCCCGGCGCCCGAGCCCACGAGCCTCGACCAGCGCGTGCCCGTACTGGTCGATCTCAAGACCTCGAAATCAATCGGCGTCGCCCACAAGATACAAACAGCGGCCTACGTCGCCTACCTGCTGGAGCACGGCCGGATCGAAGCGCCCTGCCATTCCTGCATCCTGCGCGTGGCACGACGCGAGGACGACCTGCATCCCACCGAGGCCCTGCTGATCCACCCCGACGAGTTCCCGCGCTACGGCGGCGCCTTCCGCTTCCTGCGCCGGATCTACAATTTCGTGACCCAGGAAGAGGTCCTCGAGCGCCAGCACTGGCGTGCCCGCGGGGCCTGAGAGCGGCGCGAGCGCGCCCAACCGCCGCGGGCACCAGGTCTGGGCGAGACCGGGGTGCAGCACGGGCGCGACGTGCGCTCGGACTTCCTCAATCGGTGCCGACGGCGGACCTGGGCGATGGCGGGACATCGTCGGCCGGGGTACGCCGCGCGTCCTCGAAGCAGGCCAGCAGATCGCCGACCCCGAGCCGTCGCCGCGCCTCGCCGCGGAAATCGTGCAGCACGCGGCCGCGGTGCATCATGATGATCCGCTCGCCGTAGGCGATCGCCTGCGGCATCGAGTGGGTCACCATGAGTGCCGTGAGCCGGCGGCCCTGCACGATGTCGGCGGTCAACGCCTGAACCTGGGCCGCGCTGCGGGGATCGAGTGCTGCGGTGTGCTCGTCGAGCAGCAGCACGCCCGGATCGTGCCATGTCGCCATCAAGAGCGTGAGTGCCTGGCGCTGTCCGCCCGAGAGCGTGCCGATCGCCGTGTCGAGACGATCCTCGAGACCCATGCCGAGCGTGCTCACGCGGGCACGCAACTCGGCGCGGAAGGCGCTGGTCACGGCCGGCCTGAAGCCGCGTGTCCGACCGCGCCGCGAGGCCAGCGCGAAGTTCTCGGCAATCGACATCGCCGGCGCCGTGCCGCTGAATGGATTCTGGAAGATACGACCGATGATTCCCGCCCGGCGGTGCTCGGGCCAGTGCGTGACGTCCTGGCCACCGAGAGCGATCGTGCCGCCGTCGAGACCGAACGTTCCCGCGATCACGTTGAGAAGCGTACTCTTGCCCGAACCGTTGGTGCCGAGCACGACGACCCACTCCCCCTCGGGGATTTCGACATCGATGCCGTCGAGCGCCCGGACCGCGTCGGGTGTGCCCGGATGGAAGGTCCGCGCCACCGCCCCGAGGCGCACCATGGCGGGTCGGCCCTGCGCTGCTTCGCTCGGGTGGCTCATGCTGCGCTCACGCTCAAGGCCCCGTGCCGCCGCCGGGCACGGCCCGCCGGGTCGCCTGGGCCCGCCGCCAGCGGGCGATCAACTGCGGCAGGACGAGTGCGGCAAACACAAACAATGCGGTGACCAGCTTGAGATCGTTGGGGTTGAGTCCGAAGCCGAGCGCCAGCGCGATCAGCAGCCGGAAGAGGATCGAGCCGAGCACGGTCGCGGTGAGCGCCACGCCAAGTGGTGTCGTGCCGGAGAGGGCCTCGCCGAGGATCACGCTCGCGAGCCCCCACACCACCATGCCAATCCCCATCTGCGCATCGGCAAAGCCCTGCACCTGCGCCCACAGCGCTCCGGCGAGCCCCACCAGCCCGTTGGCGATGGCGAGTCCGATCACGCGCAGGCGTTCGACATCGGCGCCCAGCGCACGGATCATCTGGGGGCTCTCGCCCGAGGCCCGCATCGCGGTGCCGATCTCGGTGTGGAAGAACCAGCCGAGGCCGAGCGCGACCGCGACGACGATCGCGGCGACCATCAGCAGCAGAGCCAGATCGCCGGCCGGTACGATCCAACGCCCGAGCGCCACCTCGCCGCCGCCGAACCAGTCCGGGCCCGCCGCGTCGGCCACCGTGGCCAGCGTCCGCGCGTGCAGGAGCGGCACGTTGCTCCGCCCCATGATGTGCAGATTCACCGAGTAGAGCGCGGTCATGACCAGGATCCCGGAGAGCAGCGCATCGATACGACAGCGCGTCTGGAGGAACCCGGTCACCATGCCGGCGACCATGCCCGCCCCGAAGCCAGCAAGCGTCGCCACGAGCGGTCCGGCGCTGCCGCCGACCAGGAGGACCGCCGCAACCGACGCACCGAGGGTGAGCGAGCCGTCGACCGTGATGTCGGCGATGCCGAAGATCCGGAACGAGGTTCGGACTCCGAGCGCCGCCAGCGCGAGGATGAGGCCGATGGTCAGGGCACCGATCAGAAGCGTCATCCCGCGTTCTCCCGAGGACGCTCGATCAGCGTGCCCTCAGCGTCAATCACGCTCCGCGCACGAGTCCGCACCGCAGCGGGGAAGTCCCATCGCTGGCGCAGGCCAAGCCGCGCCCGGTCGTTGAGCAACATCCGCTCGGGCATGAAGTTGTGCACCGGGATCGTGGCCGGGTCGGCGCCGTGCAGCACCAACGCCGCGATCCGGCCACCCTCATGACCGACGGTTTCATAGTCGGCGCCATAGTCGAAGAGCGTGCCGCTGTGAACCTGTCCAGCCATATTCGAGAATACCGGCACGCCGCCCTGGCGGGCGGCAGCGACCAGGGGATCGATCGCGCCGGCGACCGTGGCGTCCCCCCCGGTCCAGATGGCCTCGGCGCCGCGCTGCACCAGCGCGGCCGTCGCCTCCCGCACATCGCTGGTCTTCTCGATCGGCGCCTCGATCAACTTGATGCCGAGTTCGGCGGAGATTGCCCGTGCCCGCCGCGTGCAAATCTCTGAATTGATCTCGGCCGGATTCCAGACCACGCCCACCACCGCAAGCCGCGGGTTGATCTCGCGTGCGAGGCGAAAGATCTCCTCGACCGGCTGCAGGGTCCCGATCCCGGTCAACCATGCCGGCTTGGCGGACAGGGAGTCGAGCGCCTCGATGCCGACGCCGGCGGCGACGGGATCGCTCACGCCGACGAACACGTGCCGGCGATGTGCCTTGCGGTTGGCGCCGGCCATCACCTGCAACATCGGCGTCGAGATGGTGAGGACGACGTCGGCATTCCCGCCCGCGATCCGCTGCGCCATGGTACTCGCCGTCGCGAGGTCACCCTGAGGATTCATGACCTCAACGACGAGCGCCTCGGGCGCGACCAGTCCCGCCTCGGCGAGCGCGCTCTCGACGCCGGCGAGGATCGCGTCCATCAGCGCCGTCGATGAGTGCTGCAGGATCACCAACCGGGGCAGTGCGCCCGGCGTGACCGCACCTCCCGCGGCGGCGGAGTTCCCCTGCACAGCCCGATCCGAGAGGAGGAGGGCCAGCGACGCGAGCACGACGAGCACAAGGGCGGAGGCAAGACGGCGCAGACTCTCGAGCATCGGGACTTCCAGCCGGAGCGGCGCCGTCAGCTAGCACGCGCTCGGGCCGGGACGGAAGCGAACGCGGCATCCCGGGGTGTCGATGCCGCGGCGGAGGCCCGGCCCATCCGTCGCGGGGGCAGCAGAGGCCCGTCCCTGAGCGCAGGGGCGGCCGTGTTCCCCGCTCAATTCTCGCTCACGGGTATTCGCGGTGCACGAAGTCTCGGGAGGTATCGCAGCGGGGCCGGCGATGGCACCTCGGCGGTCGCCGCCTCGTGTTCGCGGCGCACGCAGTCCCGGTCCCGGCTCCAACGGGCCCGTCTTCCTCTTCCGCGCTCGACTAGTGCAGCTCGCAGGCGATCTCCGCCGCCACCTTCGTCACGAGCGTGTCGGCGACGACACTGCCGTGCAGGGTGCTCGCCCGGCCGACCCGTACCGCGGCGTCGGGCGCATAGAGGTGGGCGACGACGTCGTTGTCGTTGCGAAAGAAGACCGATGCTCCCGCGACCCGCAGCACCGGCGGCGGGATCGCACCCTCTGCGGCGATGCGAACGCCGAAACCAGTACGCAGATTGCCCGCGATCTCGAGGGTGGTCGGAGCGGCACCGATCGTGACCAGGATCTGCGCCTCGTTGTACGCTGTCAGACTGCAGAAGGTGTACGCGCCCGCGGCAAGGCGGAGCACGCCGCGGTCGCCGACGGAGACCGCGCCGTAGCTGGCCGGCGCGAGGTCCGCCGTGCTGTCCGAGGCCACGGCGACATCGGTCCCGCCGCAAGCGATCGCCGGATCTGGATAGCGTGTCGCGAAGTCTTGCAGCACGGGGAACGCCGACTGCGTGCCGCGGATCTCGCCACGACCCACCACCAGCGAGGTGCGCGCATCGGAGATCGACGAGGCGCGGCCGAGCCGCACCCGACCGGCCGTCACGGCGGTCCCGTCCGCCGCAAATGCGCCCACGGCAAAGACCGCAGTCCCCGCCGGGTCGTGAACCGCGAGATCGTCGTTCAACTGGCCGAACGTTCCCACCTTCGCGCGCCGGAGGACGGCGACCTCGGTGTCGGCGACACACACTCCTCCGGAACAGAGATCATCGACCGTGCAGTCGTCGCAAATCTCGCCCTCCGCCACATCGCTGTTCAGACAAACCCCCGCGCCGCTGCAGGTGTCGGCAGCGCTGCATTCGTCGGCGGCAGCACTGCCACACGGCGTCCCCTCGAGAACATTGAGTCCATTGGCGCACTGGCCGTACTGGTCACAGACGGTCGCCGAGGTGCACTCGTTGGCATCATCGCAGCTCGCCCCCTGACCGACAAAATTGCAGTTGAACTTGCAGCACGAGAAAGCCAAAAAACAATCGTTGCCGTTCGTCAGCCCCCCTCGGAGGGAGACCCATTCACGTAGAGATTGCACCCACCGTTGCCGTTCTGGTGCTCCGGCGGTCAGGTCGGATCGCATTGGTCGGGGTTCTGGATGACCCCGGCGGCGCGATGCCCCGTCCAGGGGCTCCAACGTGCCGCGCGTCTGAACCATCCACGTCGAGCGATGCCCATGCGAAACCTCCCCCTGCTCTCCAGACGCCTCTCAGAACCCCCCGACGGCCGCGCCGACCGCGCGCCGCGGCACAAGCAGGCTCTACGCAGGGTGTCGGAGTTGACGGAAGTGGTTCGCGACAGATTCCTCTTCGATCACTCGACGGAGGGCCGAGCTGGGATGCCCGCCGCCCGCCGGTGTGCCAGTCTGGAGTCTCTCCGCCCTTTATTCCATACTCGACAGGAAGGGATCCGCCATTGAAGACCACGACGCACGCAAGCACCCTCGGCCTGGTCGCCGGGACGCTGGCCGCACTCGTTCTGGTGGCAAGTCCGCCCGCAGGCCGTGCGGCACCGGCGAGACCCGCCGCGGCAACCGGGCGACCCATCGAGATTCCCTCGGGCGTGCAGGTCGAACTCATCGGGACCTGGGACGTCGCGCGCCTCGACCGGATCATGACCGACGAACTCGTTGCGAGTGGGTTTTCGGACCAGCGCGAGACCCGCTTCGGCCCGGCACGGACGGCCGTCCGGCTCTACCGGATGACCTACCCCTCGGTAATTCCCGAACAGCACAACCGCCCGACCGTGGCCTCGGGTCTGGTCGCGATCCCCGTGGAACCGCTCAAGCCCGCGCCCATCGTGAGCTACCAGCACGGCACGGTCTTCTCGAAAAGCGAGGTGCCGTCGTCGCCCGAGGAATCGATGGAGACCCGCCTCATGGTCGCCCAGTTCGCCGGTCAGGGCTACGTCGTCGTCGCCGCCGACTACTTCGGCAAGGGTCGATCTCCGGAGGGCGACAGCTACCTCGTCGAAGGCAGCACGCAGCAGGCCTGCGTCGATATGCTCTTCGGCGCGCAGAGCCTGCTGCGCCAGATGGGCATCGAAGCGGGGCCGCTCTTCCTCGCCGGCTGGTCGCAGGGCGGCTGGGCGACGCTGGTGCTCCTGCAGCAGCTCGAGGCGCTCGGGGCACCGGTGCGTGCGGCCGCAACCGCCAGTGCGCCGACCGATATTTACACGACGGTCAGCCGCTGGATCAACAATCCGCAACCGATCGACACGCCGTGGCTGACCGGGGTCATGGCGATCGAGATCGGAGCCCAGGAGACCTACCAACTGCCGGGCCTGGTCGACGTCGCGATCAAGCCTGAATATGCGCAAGCCTGCCGCGACCTCTACGCGAACCGCATCGGTTGGCCCGAGTTCAGCAAGCAAGTGCCTAAACTCGTGCGCGACATGCTACGGCCGGAGTTCGTCGCATCCAGCGCCCAGGGCGAGAGCGACTACTGGCAGAGGCTCCAGGCCGAGCACGGCTACCGCTGGCGCAGCCATACCCCGTTGCGTTGCTACTACGGCGAGCGCGACGAGGTAACGCCGGTGTACATCGCGACCTTGCCCGCAGGCTTCCAGAAGATCGTCGGCGGCGGTCCGACCGAAGCCATCAACGCGGGCGCCACGGCCGATCACCGCGGGACCTTCCTCTTCGCCGTCGCCGATCAGAAGAAATGGTTCGACGGCATGCTCGCGGTGAAGACAGCGGCGGTTCCGCCGCAGCCCGCCGTGCCCTAGTCGCTCGCTGGCCGCGCCCTCGCTCCCGAGGCCCGCAAGGCCCGGGCAGCGAGGCGCCGCTCGGCACCCGACCCAACCCGCGTCAGAGCGGCGCGCCGAAGGAGAACAGGATGCCGCTCGATTCCTCCTCGGAACCGAGATTGAGCGGGATTCCGTACTCGATGCGCAGTGGCCCCATCGGCGAGAGCCAGCGCAGGCCCGCACCCGTGCCGTAGCGCAGGTCGCCGACGTCGATGCCCTGGCTCTGCAGCCAGGCATTGCCCATGTCGAAGAAAACCACGCCGCGCAGGCCGACCTGGGGCACCAGCGGAAAGATGATCTCGTTCTGCATGACGAGCTGGTTGGTGCCGCCGATCGGCTCGTCGCGGATCAAGAGCCCGCGCGGATCGAACACCTTCTCGCGCGGGCCGAGCGTACGCACTTCGTAGCCACGCGGACCGCTGATGCCACCGGGGAAGAACCGGTCAATCAGCGGGATCTCCTTGCCGGAGATGCCGTTCTCGCCCCGGCCCCACGCCACACCCCCCCCCACCGAGCCGACGATCGGGCCCAGCGTCGGGATGTTGTAGAAGGGCCAGTACCAGCGCCCGCGCAGCTCGGCGAGCACAAACCGGGTGTCGCCGCCGAGACCGGCCACCTCGACGGAGAGATCCTGGAAGGAGCCGGACGTCGGGTCGAAAGCGTGATTGAGGGTGTTGCGCAGGATGCCCGGTGCCACCGACGAGATGAAGGTACTGCCGCGCTCGGCATAGATGGATGCCGGTGCGTTGAGCGCCAGGTCGTAGACGCTCGCCTGCTCGAAGCGGTACTCGAGACCAAACATGGTCTCTTCCAGGGGCAGGCCGAAGATCTCGCCAAGACCGACCTGCTCGAAGGGGTAGAGCGCGCGCAGCGAGATGCCCGTCGCCTCGCGCGTAAAGTCGGGGAACTCCAGCGCGTAGTTGAAGAGCGTCGCCGTGGTCATGAAGTAGGTGTCGAGGAAATAGGGGTCGGTCGCGGACAAGTATACGTTACGCATGATCGAACCGACGTCGGCATTGGCCGCGACACGGAGACCGCGGCCGAGGAAGTTGTTCTCGACCACGCGCACGTTGAACAGGAAGCGGTTATCCGAGCTGAAGCCCGCGCCGGCACTGAAGGTGCCGGTCGAGGCCTCCTTGACGTCGACCAGCACGTTGATCTCGTCGGCGACGTCCGACTTGCGCGTCGTGACGTTGACGTCCTGGAAGAAACCGAGCCGCTGCAGCGCATCCCGGCTCCGACGCAACCGGGTCGCCGAGAACTGCTCCTGCTCGGAGACCTTCATCTCGCGGCGCACGACCTTGTCGCGGGTCTTGGAGTTGCCGGTGACCTCGATGCGGCCGATCCGCACCGGATGGCCGGGATCCATGCGGAAGGTGACGTCGACCTGCTTCTTCGCCACGTCAATAAATGTATCAGGAGAGACGTTGGCAAAGGCGTAGCCGTGATCGCCCAGCGCATCGGTCAGCGATTCGACGTCCTCGCGCAGGATACTCGAGCGGAAGGTCTCGCCCGTCTGCGCCCGGATTGCCTCCTCGAGGGACTTGGCCGAGCCGGCCTCGCCCAGGACCTCGGCACCGCTGAACGCGATCTTGCCGAAGGCATACTTCTCGCCCTCGGTGACGTGGAGGACGATGTTGATGCAGTCCTCGTCACGCTTGATTTCGGGTTCGTCGACGCGGACGTTCACGAAGCCCTGGTCGTAGTAGTACGCGGTCACCCGCTCGGCGTCGGTGGCGATGACCTCCTTGTCGAGGGTGCCGCCGCCGAGCAGCCACGACAGGAACCATTTCTCCTTGGTCTCCATGGCGCCGCGCAGTTCGCGCCCGGAGAGGTTGTCGTTGCCGGCGAACTCGATCTCGCAGACGCCGACCTTGGGGCCCTGCTCGACCTGGTAGACGAGACCGACCTCGCCCGGCACGTCGGTCGGCTCCAGCACCGGCGTAATCTTGACGTCCGGGTAGCCTTCCTTCTCGAAGAGCGTGGTCGCCGCACGGATGCCGCGACGGGCTTTCTCCGGGTCGTAGATCGTGCCCGGCCGCACGGCGAGCGCGGCATCAAGTTCCTTCTCCTTGACGTCGTCGTTGCCCTTGATCTTCACCGATTTGACCAGCGGGCGCTCGCTCAGACGAAACACCAGATCGGTCTGGCCATCCGCGAGCGGTCGGAGTTCGACCGCCACATCCTCGAAGAAACCCATGCCCCAGACCGCGCGCAGGTCGGCGTCGACACGCTTGGGGTCAAAGGGCTGGCCCGGTTGGCTATCGACGTGCACCCGCACCGCCTGCGGATCGACCCGGGTCGCACCTTCGACAAGCACCTCATGCACGCGAGGCAGGCCGGTCACCCGGCGTGGGGGCGCTGCAGGTGCGGGCGCAGGTGCAGCGGCCGGTGCAGGTTGGGCTTGCGGCGGCGCGAAGAAATCATCCTGCGCCCGCGCGGTCTGCCGCGCCAACACGCTCGCCAGACACCCCACGAGCGCAGCCGCGCCCGCTCGCCCTGCGCGAGATGCCCGCCCTGTCCTCTGCGTCCGCCGCGATCGCGCCATCCGCGCCTACCCCCCTAAGCCGCCACCAGCCGGCCGTGCTCGAGTCGCACCCGTCGGTTCATGGCTCCTGCCAGCCGCTCACTATGGGTCACGACGACGCAGGTCACGCCCTGCTCGCGATTGAGTTCGACCAGGAGATGCTCGACATCGGCCGCCGTATCGGGGTCGAGGTTCCCGGTGGGTTCGTCGGCGAGCAGAACCGAAGGTTCCGGCGCCAGTGCGCGCGCCACCGCCACGCGCTGCTGCTCGCCACCGCTCAACTCGCCGGGCCGGTGTTCGAACCGGTCGGCGAGCCCCACCCGCTGGAGCAGTGCGGTCGCCCGCTGCCGCGACTGGCGCGGCGACGCCCCGCCGATCAGGCACGGCATCATCACGTTCTCGAGTGCGCTGAAGTCGGCGAGCAGATGATGAAACTGGAAGACAAAGCCGATGTGACTCGCGCGAAAGCGCGCCCGATCGCGTTCGGAACCACCGGTCGGGTCGCCGCCGCCGACCGCGACCCGCCCCGAGGTCGCCCGCTCGAGACCCCCCAGGATATGGAGGAGAGTGCTCTTGCCCACGCCCGACTCGCCGACGATCGCCACCGTCTCGCCGCGGGCGATCTGGAGATCGACGCCCGCGAGCACGCGGACGACTCGCGACCCGTCGGCAAACTCCTTGACGAGTTCCTCGGCAACGATCTCGGCGCTCTGCACCCCGGAACCCTCCCCCAAACGGGCGATCATTCGTAACGAATCACTTCCACGGGAGCGAGGCGCGACGCGCGCCAGGCCGGGTAGAGTGTTGCAAGGAGACAGATGACCACCGCGGCCACGCCGATGAGCACAAAGTTCAGCGGCTCGATCCGCACCGGCACCGTCGAAACGTAGAAGACATCCTCGGGCAGGTCGATCAGCGGATAGCGGCGAAGCAGCAGCGCCCCGCAGAGACCCGCCCCGAGCCCGAGCGCGGTCCCGACCACGCCGACGATCGCCCCCTGCAGGACGAAGATGGCGCCGACCGCGCCATTGGTGGCGCCCATGGACTTCAGGATCGCGATGTCCTTGCGCTTTTCCATCACCACCATGATCAGCGTCGAGGCGATATTGAAGGCCGCCACCAGCACGATCAGCATCAGCACCACGAACTGGACGAGCTTCTCGAGCTGAAAGGCGACCATGAGATTGCGGTTCACCTCCATCCAGTCGCGCGTGTAGAACGGGTAGCCGAGAGCCTTCTCGATCCCGTCGCCGATGGCGCGCGCCTCGTCGGGATCCTCGACCCGGAGTTCCACCCCGGTGACGGCGTCGCCGAGTCCGAGCAGGGGCCTTGCGTCGTCGAGCCCCATGAAGATCACGGTCGAATCGTACTCGTACATGCCGGCGTCGAAGATCGCGCCGACCGCGAAGCGCCGAACCTTTGGCGTGAAGCCGAGCGCCGCCGCTGCGCCCTGCGGCGAGGTGACGTTGATCCAGTCGCCGACGCCGACGCCCAGCACACCCGCGAGTTCGAAGCCGAGCAGCACCTGCGAGACCTCGACCTTGCGCTCCTCACCGTCGAGCAGTGTCGTCACCTGACGCGGCCGGCCGAGTTGCGCGGCATCGCCTTCCTTCACGAAGCTGGCGATGTCCACGACGGCGTTCATGCGCTCGGGATCGACCCCGCGCAGCACCGCACCAGAGACGCCACTGGCACTGCTCAGCATCACCTGACCGTAGATGAAGGGAGCGGCCGCGATGACGCCGTCGACCCCTTCCGCCACCTTCTCGATGCGGGCAGGCTCGCGCACGGCACCACTCATGCTGAGCACCGCCACCGACGGGGCCAGCCCGAGGATACGCTGGCGCAGATCGTGCTCGAATCCTGTCATTACGGAGAGCACGAGCGAGAGGGCCATCACCCCGATCGCCACGCCGAGCCCGGCGATGAGCGTGATCGCCGAGACGAACCGCTCGCGCCGGCGCGAGCGCAGGTAACGCCAGCCGACCCGCAGCGGCCAGGACGCGACCACCTTCACCCTTCCGTCGCGCTGCGTTCGGCGCGCAAGAGCGGAAAGAGAATCACGTCGCGGATAGAGCCCGCACCGGTGAGCAGCATCACCAGCCGGTCGATGCCGATGCCACAGCCGGCGGCCGGCGGCATGCCGTACTCCAGTGCGGTGACGTAATCCTCGTCCATCGGGTGCGCCTCCTCGTCACCGGCGGCCCGGTTGGCGAGCTGCTCCTCGAAGCGGGCGCGTTGGTCCTCGGGATCGTTGAGCTCCGAGAAACCGTTGGAGATCTCCCGGCCGGCGACGTAAAGCTCGAAGCGATCGACCACGAAAGGATCGTGGTCGGTCGGGCGCGCCAGTGGCGAGACCTCGGTCGGGAAGCCGGTGACAAAGGTCGGCTGGATCAATCCGGGCTCCACCAGTCGCTCGAAGAGCGCAGTCGCGAAGCCTCCCGCGCCGGCGCCCGGAGCGGCCGTCACCTGATGCCGGGCGGCGATGCTGCGCGCGGCCGCGACATCGCGCAGTTCTACAGCAGTGCAACCCGCGGCCTGCGCCGTCGCCTCGAGCAGATCGAGCCGGGTCCACGGCGGCGTGAGATCGAGCGCGTGCCCCATCCACTGGCAGTGCAGGTCGGCACTGAGCATCCGCGCCAGCATCACGACCATCTCCTCGACCATCGGCATCAAATCCTCGAAGGTCGCCCAGGCTTGGTAGAATTCGAGCATCGTGAATTCTGGGTTGTGCTGGGTGGAGATGCCCTCGTTGCGAAAGTTGCGACCGATCTCGAAGACCCGCTCGAAACCGCCGAC
>SXGT01400436.1_pt1 | contig 21907 bp, 23 predicted proteins | sample 3176221 | NCBI WGS metagenome assembly SXGT01 (sample SAMN11356862, study PRJNA531348) | freshwater metagenome | isolation source: freshwater sample F1-120 | place: China: Fuxian Lake, Yuxi | collected 2017-12-25
ACCCGCCTCGGCCACCGCCGTAAAGCAAGCAAGACCATCTGACAGCACTGAGCAATCAGGCGCCAGATTGGCTTTCGCCCAGGCGGCAATGGCTTTGAGCGTAAAGCCACTAACCGCTGTGAGTTTGATGCGTAAAGGATGACCGTCATCGTCCAGTGAGAGGGCCGCCACAAAAGGCACCTTATTTTCAGACCCCCGCCCGGCCTTGCCGCCGCTACGTTCGCCACCGAGATAAGCATCGTCGACTTGAACAGACCCACTGAGGGTATAGAGGGTTTCGCGTTCGGCCATGGCGGCCATCAGCTTATGCTGGATCAACCAAGCTGTAGGGTATCTGACGCCCAGATACCGTTTCAGCGCCAGCGCCGACAGGCCGATTTTGGCTTGGCTGATCAGGTAGATCGCCAAAAACCAGGTGGTTAGAGGCAGTTTAGTGCTTTGGAAGAGGGTCCCGGCGGTCAGAGAGGTTTGGTGGCGACACGCCCGGCATTGGAACATTTTGTGCGATCCCACTATAAATACACTGCAACGGGTTTCACCACAGGAAGGACAGGTAAAACCTTGCGGCCAGCGCGATTGCTCAAGCGCAACCTCACATTGGTCTTCGCTGCCGAACTGGTTAAGAAACTCAGGCATCGACATACCTGTTTGGAACTGGATGCGGTTGATCGACATGACGTTCTCCGTTGATGGCTTGCGCCCACTCTACGCCCTATGCTGAAGTATCTAGCTAATCAGGAAAAACCAAGACTCATCCCGCAAAAGATGAAGCAAATAGCAGCATTGACTTTTAGACTGGGAAGGCCAGGCAATATGCTTTTGAGTGCGACAATATCAAAAGCCCAACCGCAAAGTACCGCCCCGCCTAGTGCCACCTCAAGTGCGGCAAGAGCGCGTACTGAGTAAATCTTGTCGGATGGGATGCTAGGTGTCACATCATTGCCTTTTTAGAAGATTTTCCCTAGAAATTAAGGTTCATTATACAAACCAATCATGATGCATTAGAAGCCCTTGCCGAGGGTAACGGTTATCTGATGAGCCTACTGTTCAAGCGATTTATGCTCTTCAATTTAGCGATTCAGATTGGAAAGCAAGGCAGGCTTGCTATGCATTAAAATGCGCTGTGAGAGGTTCGGGCTTACGCGATCGCAGGCTCTTGGATATGCAGAAGAGGTTGCTGTTGCAGTATCGGGATGGCGTGAAGTGTTTGAAAATTACAAAATTGTTGATAAAGATTTAGAGCGGTTTGTTATCACTATGGAAACGGCAGCGGATAGAATGCGGTTGAAATAGATTTTGGGGGAACTTGGCTTTCGTTGTTTCAAAACTATCTCTACGAGCCAAATGATTGTTTTTTGTCGCGGCCTCGTGCTCCAAAAAAACTAAGCTATCGTAATTCGGACTGATTCTAAAATTTAGCGTTCCCAAGAAAATATCAGTAGCCGGTAGAATACAGTATCTTTCAATGATTTGAATATTGCCTAGACGAGCACTTTCGCTGGATATATCACTACCAACTAGACAAATCCTAGTACCGTAAAATCATGGATCGAATCCCACCTTTTGACGCACAACATTTAGAAGCTGCTTGCCGCATTCTCGCAGATACACAGAATGGTTTAACTGGTAGCGAAATCGGCTATCTGCTTCAAGATTGCCGCATCGAGGATGTTTCACCCCAAATGACAAAATGGAAGAGGTTGTTTAATGCAATGGTCGGGGTACAAAACCTGCATCAAGTGGGAAACCACCTCATTATGTTCGTCAACCGGGCCATGAGCCCAGTATCCTATTCAAGAAATAAAGAATCATTTGATTGGCGACGGAATGAGTTGAATGTGGTACTTGCGTTTTCAGGATTCTCCGTCCGAGAAGATGGAAAAGTTGTTCGGGTAACAAAAGAAACCACAATTTCTGGTGCCCGTGCACGGGCTAACGCTTTAAAGCATGCGCTTGAAGATCGCAAAGCGCACCTTGAAATATTCAAATATTGTCGAGAAGAACTTGTAGATCAAAATTATTTCCATGCGGTACTTGAGGCTATTAAGGGTGTTGCAGAACGAATTCGCTCAATGTCCGGTCTCACAACAGATGGCGCAGAGCTAGTCAACACGGTGTTCTCAGTCAAATCTCCACTGGTCGCAATCAATTCTCTAACCACTGAAACAGAAATCAGTGAGCAAAAAGGTTTCAGTAATATTCTAGTAGGCTTGTTTGGGGCAGTGAGAAACCCAACGGCTCATGCTCCAAAAGTTTCATGGGAACTCTCGGAACAAGATGCATTGGATATTCTGTCAATGATTTCGTATGTTCATCGTAAACTTGATAGCGCAAAGACCGCCTAAAAGCAGCTGCTTAACACAGCGCTAACATGTGATGGTATTGAGGCCACCACCACAAGTCATGTTGAGCGCATCCGATTATTAATAACCCCAACCCCAGTGCAACCGAAGCATTACAGGCTAGTTTTTCAGCGGAAGCCAAAGGCTAAACCATTTTTCGCTGCACTATACGAAAAAACGTAGTAGCTTTTACCGAGTTCCACCAAATCCATAAATCCCCCATTTTCATGACCAACTTTACTTCCGATGACTACATCGAAATCCGCAGGCGCGGTGTTTCGCTACACAGCAAAATTTTCAAAAAGCTTACCGACGAAGACTATAAAACCTGCGCCAAACATTTAGGCGTTTGGCATAACAAACGTGTGGTAATCGACGGTGATGAGGAAATGGATTTATTTACCGATTACTCCATTTACGGTTACCGACCAAAAGGTTTCAACATGGCTGAACGATACCTGCGATTGTTCAGCAAAGAGGCTGATGAGTTTGAGCGCACATTACTGCAATCCATGAGCGCAGCTCGTTACGCAATTTATCAAGTCGAACAGACCAATGGCACAGATAATTTGGATGCAGTAGACGTTTTTAGCAAAGCTAAATACCACTTGATTGATCATCAGTTGGCCAAAACTGCTTATGCTGGATTGATGCTGGCGGGTTATTTGATCGAATTTGATAGCTTTACCATTCAGAGCGGCGGCACCGTTTTGGTGACGCGCGACATTTTGCAGGCTGATGAGGTGGTGAATGTTATCGATCAAATCGAGGATGACTCTCTTTCGCAATTCTTAGTTGATCCAGCAAATGGTGCTAAATTAGCCCGCGCCGTCGTCGCAACTACAATCAGACTCGGCCAAGCTAAAAATTTTAGCCATCAAATCGTGTAGACGTAATCAATTTCGAGAGGCAACAACATGAAATTCAGGCTATTGCTGCTTTTGATGGTATTTTCGGGTTGTGTTCAAGCTACAGGCGCGACACTAACATTAAAGAAAAAAGATCAAATTGTTAAAGCTTTCAGCCTGAATGACTTGGGCCAGAGTTCAACGTCATTAACCGTTAATAACCCGACAGACTCGAAAGTCACAAGCTACCAAGGCATCTTACTCACTAAATTATTGGAGCAAGCATTTGGCGATAACTGGAAGCAATCTGAAACCATTAAGTTTGTCGCAGAAGATGGTTATCGTGTGATAATTCCAACCGCCTTGATTACAGTTCACACGGGTTTGATTGCGACAGGTGAATCAGGCCAAAATGGTTTTAAGCGTATTCAACGGGACAACAAAGAATCCATTGACCCTGGCCCATTTCTCCTGGTTTGGAAAAACATCAAGGACAGCAGCGCTAAAAAAGAACATTGGCTAAGCTGGCCGTGGCAGTTGTCCAGCATCGAACTGACTAGTTTTGCCAAAGAAAATCCCAACTCAGCGCCGCCTGAAAATTCAGATATCAAAGCCACACAAGGCTTTTTAGATTTCCAACAACACTGCATAAAATGCCATACCATAAATGGTGATGGTGGCAATATCGGGCCAGAGCTGAATAATCCTGCAAACGTTACGGAGTATTGGCAAGAGGATTGGTTAAAACGCTTTATTAACGACCCTAAAACTGTAAGAGCCAATAGCAAAATGATTCCCTTTTACCGAGATGTTGAAAACCGAGACAAAATCATAGAATCCATCTTGGTTTATTTAAAAGCGATGAAAAATAAAAAAATAGAACTGAAAAAATAATTCCTGATTATTGTCACGCAAGGTTTTCCGTGCAATTGATAGAGCAAATTGCCTTCAAACCGATCATTCTTTTAGCAAAGCCGCCAAACGTCTAACACCTGGCCCCGCAAAATCAGAACGGGTCACAATGAGGTATAACGGTATTTCTCGAATCAAGCCTTCTTGTAATGGCAAGGGTTTGAGTAGCCCCGATGCCAATTCGCTGCGGATATGTTCTTCCGGGAGCCAAGCAAAGCCATACCCATTTGAAACTGCTTCGATTGACGTAGCGATATTACTGACCGTCCATCGTTGATCCACTTCAACTGTTACCGCCCTTTGATCCCGCTAGTTGCCGGAATCGCGCACCACGACATGTCGATAATTTCGTAGATCACGGTAGGTTAATGCATGAGGTTGATGATGCAATGGGTGGTCAAGATGCGCGACGGCTAACAGCCGAACCTGAGTCAGTGCCTCGCCCAAAAATCCAGGTGGCACTTGTGGCGTAATCGCTATATCGACTTGTCCGCTGAGCAGCGCATCCGCAGTGCCACCTAATACCGACTCGATTAGTTCTATCCGTGTGCCAGGGCTTTCCTGACCAAATCGATCCAAACATGCCAACAGCCGATTCGATGGAAACAGGATTTCTACGGCCAACGTGATGGTTGCTTCCCAACCCGCCGAAAGTTTATGCGCAGCGTTCTCCAGTTCATTGGCTTCGTTCACCAGCGCCACGGCACGCCGGTACAACATCTGTCCGGTCGGTGTCAGCATGGCTTTGCGTCCCTGAATCTCAAAAGCTTTAACGTCGAGCAGAGTTTCAATTTTCTGCACTGCATAGGTCACTGCCGACTGGCTTTTATTGAGTTTTTCGGCAGCCTGGGCATAACCACCTGCATCGACCACTTCAATCAAGGCTCGCCATTGTTCTAACGTGATGTAGGGACTCATTATGATCTATCTAATTAACTAATAACTATTAGCCAATAATTATACTTTTTTATCGATCAGATAACGCTTTAAATAGTCCCCATCGTCACTCATCGAGAAAAAAGACCATGACTACTTTGCTGCAAATCCAATCCAGCCTGTTCGCATCTGAAGGGCAATCCAGCCAACTGACTAATCAATTTGTCACTGCTTGGCAGCGCAGTCACCCCGAAACTCAAATCAAGGTACGCGATCTTGCGGAACACGCATTGCCGCACCTCGATGCTGAACGGGTAACCGCATTTTTCACGCCGATCGAAGCCAGGACGGCGGAGCAACAAAGATTGGTCGATTTATCCGATGATTTGATCAATGAACTCAAGCAAGCGGACATTTTGGTTGTCGGCGTACCCATGTACAACTTCGGGATTCCCTCGACACTCAAGGCCTATTTTGATCACATTGCCCGCGCCGGTATCACGTTTCGTTACACCGAACAGGGACCGGAAGGTTTATTGACCGGCAAGAAGGCCTATATATTTGCTACGCGTGGTGGTCAGTACGTCGGAACGGCTCTGGACAGCCAAACCACTTATATCAAGGATTTCCTGAATTTTATTGGCATCACAGACGTTGAATTTGTTTACGCCGAAGGCCTGAACATGGGCAGCGATACTAAAGAAAAAGCGTTGGCAGAAGCCAATGTGAAATTGCATGAATTAGCCGCATAAAAGCTGATATCGCCGATCTTGATTTGAACTTTGACAAACCGATTTTTATTTTTTCTAAAACGACAGGAGCATTAACCATGAAACCAAGCACTTTATTGCCATTGGCGGCTTTATTTTCCACCTCGGTATTAGCCGCCCCGGAAACTTTCGTCATTGATGGCACGCATACTTTGCCACGATTTTCATACAGCCACTTTGGCTACTCTACCCAACTCAGTCGCTTCGATAAAACCACGGGCAAGATTACTCTGGATCGCCAAGCCAAAACAGGTTTAGTGGATGTGACCGTCGATACCACATCAGTCAACACCGGCTCCGCATTGTTTAATGAGCATATTCAAGGTGCCGATTTTCTGGATACTGCTCACTATCCAGCTATGACTTTCAACTCGAACAAGCTTAACTTCGAGGGCGATAAGCTGGTAAGCATTGAAGGTACACTGAGTTTGAAAGGCATCAGCAAACCGGTCACGCTGACAGTGACATCTTTTCAGTGCATGCCGCATCCGATGCTGAAAAAAGACGCTTGCGGCGCGAATGCCACTACGACCATCAAACGCACCGATTTCAACATGGGCAAATATGCACCGAATGTCGGTGATGAGGTGACTGTTACCATTCCGGTCGAAGCCACCAAAGAATAACACTGCGCAATGTCCCACAGATAACCACGTTGCATCACTGAATCAGGGCAATGGCTGTTGCTGTTGCCCTGAAACGATAAGGAGTTCACATGAAAACTCGCACCCTTGAGCAAATCATTCCCTCGATCGCCACCTCGGACGGTGGTGGCGTCAAGCTGCGTCGTAGTCTAGGCCAAAACCAAACCCTGCGCGTCGATCCCTTTTTGATGCTCGATGAATTTTCATCGGCCAATGCCGATGACTACATCGCCGGATTTCCCAGCCATCCACACCGGGGATTCGAGACGATAACTTATATGCTGGATGGTCACATGCTGCATGAGGATCATCTGGGTAATAAAGGTGATCTGAAAAGCGGCGGCGCACAATGGATGACGGCGGGACGCGGCATCATCCACTCGGAAATGACGCACCAGGAAAGTGGGCGCATGCGGGGTTTTCAGCTTTGGATCAACTTACCGGCTAAAGAAAAAATGAAGCCAGCACGTTATCAGGATATTCAGCCCGATGAAATTCCGCTGCTGGCTCTGCCGGACGGCGGCGAAGTCAAAGTAATCGCGGGGTGTGCTGAAATGAATGGCAACACCATTCATGGACCAATTCAAGGCCTGAGCACTCAGCCATTGTTTCTGGATATCAGGCTGCCTGCACATAGCCATTTTTCCCAACCCATTGCTGAAGTGCATAACGCGTTTGTTTATCCCTACGAAGGCAAAATTGAAATCGGTGCAGCCGAACAAGTTCAAACGCTGGCCTCGCAAACGGCGGGCGTGTTATCCAAAGGTGAGCAAATCGATATTCGCACCGCCGATCAACCCGCCGCCTTTTTGCTGCTGGCTGGCCGTCCATTACAAGAACCCATCGTGCAATATGGGCCGTTTGTGATGAACACGCGCGAAGAAATCGATCAAGCATTGAGCGACTATCGCAATGGGCAACTGGTATGAACGATGATTCAATCTTGAGCCCTGTGTTGTTCATACCCCACGGCGGCGGCCCTTTACCGCTGTTGGGTGACCCAGGGCATCAGCAGTTGGTCGATTTTCTGCGCGGCATTTCAAGCATAATTCCAACACCATCGGCGATTTGCATCATCAGCGCGCATTGGGAAGCAGAGGTCGCCACCATCACCAGTGGAGTCTCGCCGTCCTTGATCTACGACTATTACGGTTTCCCCGATGAAGCCTATGCCATTAACTATCCTGCACCGGGAACACCCAAACTGGCGAAAAAAATTTTTGCCGCTTTGCAGCAAAACGGTATCGGCGCTCATCTTGACAAACAACGCGGCTTCGATCATGGTTTATTTGTGCCATTAAAACTGATGTTTCCAGATGCCGAAATTCCTTGTGTGCAATTATCACTAGTCAGTAATCTCGATCCTGCCACCCACATTGAAATTGGCAAAGCCTTGCGCCCATTACGGCAGGAGAATGTCTTATTTATTGGCTCCGGTTTCTCCTTTCACAATATGCGTGCCTTCTTCGCTAGTGATCGCGGACTTGATAAACAGAATGCAGCCTTTGAAGAATGGCTGATTGATACCTGCACCCATCCGGCCTATGCATTCGCGGAACGGTCAGCACGACTCGTTGTGTGGGATCAGGCGTCTGCTGCGCGGTATTGTCACCCCAGAGAAGAGCACCTTTTGCCACTGCATGTCTGTGCCGGGCTTTCCGATGCGGCAGCGGAACTGCTGTTTGATGGCGATGTATTGGGCAAGAAGACTTGTGGCTTTATTTGGCATTATTGATCGCAGCATAGAACACAGAAATTCAAAATGTCAGGCTAACCGTGCAACCAGGCCAAGTATTATTCATCGGCTGTGACTATCGCTGGTTACATCGGAATTTCGAGAAATTTTTGCGTTGGATCAACGAAAACTTAGCCACCGAAAACATCGTTGGTCGTCCTGTTGAGCAAAGTTTTACATTCTGATTTTCATGACGATCAGGTCGCCAATAGGACAAAACTACCTGACACGCTGATCCCCGCAATACAATCTGAATTATGGATACAGCAGAATTTTTCTGACACCTGACTGATCTGCCTGATGAAATGCGTTGATGCCATCCTGTAGTGAATGACGGCCATCAATCAAATCAATAACGGGAATTGCATGCTGTTTCAATACCGTCAAAGCATCAGCAAATGGCCCACAGCGCGAGCCGATGACATTCAACTCATGCACGACGATTTTGCTTAAATCGATCGGTTCTAACGCTGAAAAGGTGCTTTTCAAGATCAGCGTACCACGCGCCGAGAGAATTCTTAACGCTTGCCTGAAACCATTGGCATTCCCCGTCGCATCGACCACACAGTGATACTGGTCATCCCTAACCTCATCAATCATTGCCGTGTTCAGTTGCCAATGTTTTGGCAAGACCAATGAAGTTTGTGACCGACCCAAGACATCGACAGCATAGCCATGAATACTCAAAGCTTTAGCGATCAACAAGCCCAAGCGCCCTGGACCCAACACCGCTACTTTATCGACAGAAAGGGATTCCAATTGTTTGACCACACGTATCGCTGCGGCCAAGGGTTCAGTGAATACGGCAGCCTCATCGTCTATCTCATTGGGAACTGCATAAAGATTTTCGATCGGTAAGGTAAAGTAATCGGCAAACACACCGTCTTTGCCGCGAATACCCAGCACTTTGCGCTGCTGGCAATGTTCAGCCCCCGATTGCTGGCAAGCATCACAGTCGCCACAGCCAATATTGATCGAACCAACCACTCGTCGATTCAGCCAATGACGGTGTTCATCATGACCGACCGCTTCGACGACGCCGACAAACTCATGACCCAGAATGCCGGAAAATCCTGTATAGCCCTTGACCAATTCCAGATCAGTCGCACAAATACCTGCCACGCTCAGGCGAATTAAAGCTTCCTTCTCCCTCGGTTCTGGTGTGGGGAAATCGGATCGATAATGTAACCCGCTATTGAGTGACAATGCTTGCATGGTTTTACCTGCGTTTGAACAGTCCTGGCAATGAAGTAGACACAGAGCCACAGTGATTACGCGTGTTTCGCCGACAACTGCTTGATCATTAGCGTTAACGATAACGTATCCACCTTCGGCGTCCAAAGTGTCGGATTGTACGGAAAAGGCATATTTTGATCCGTCAACTGATAACCTCGGCGCTGATAAAAGGCAATCAACTCGGTTCGACAGGGAATGACCGCCATGATGGCTTGTTTGACTTTCCACTGTTCAGTTGCTGTTTCCTCAGCGTAAGTCAGCAACTGCTTGCCAATTCCCTGAGCTTGATAGCGCGGATCAACCGCGAACATACTGAATTCGACTTGTACATCCGAACGCAACAACAGTACCGCCCCCACTACCACTTGATCCGCTTTAGCCAGCAGGATCAACTTATCCTGTTTGGAGAGGATGCTGCTGATGTCCTCAATCGAGGTTCTGAGTCCATCCAGTAAATCAGCTTCGGTCGTCCAGCCTTGTCGACTGGATTCACCGCGATCAGCCGCGTTGACCAAAATGACAATGGGTTTGGCATCGGTCAATTGCGCGTGGGTAAATGACAAATTCAACATCATGCCTCATGGAAAACGGTGTCTGACAAGGTATGCTAAACAGCTTAACCAAGCTTACCAATGAATCATTCTGGAATGACGATGAATACTGACAGATTTTTATATTCCGCCTTTGGTGTCAAAATGCCACGGATCATTTATGGTACGGCATGGAAAAAAGATCGAACGGCAAGCTTGGTGGAACAAGCTATTAGTACCGGATTTCGGGGCATCGATACCGCCTGTCAGCCGAAACATTATGACGAAGCCGGTGTTGGTCAAGCAATCGCCCATTGTATTCAGGCAGGCATCGTTCAACGTGAGGAACTCTATTTACAAACCAAATTCACGCCATTGAATGGCCATGATCCCTTAAAAATCCCATACGATCCCAAGGCAAGCTTGAGCGATCAAGTTAAGCAATCGTTTCAATGTTCGTTGCAAAACTTGCAAACATCTTATCTGGACTGCCTTGTACTGCATTCGCCTTTAGCCGATCAAAAACAATTGCTGGAAGTTTGGCGAACCATGGAGCTCCTATTTCACGAAGGGGGCGTCAAACAACTGGGCATTAGCAATTGCTACGCCTATGAAACACTCGCTTTTTTATATGACTCCGTCGAGATCAAACCAGCGGTGCTGCAAAATCGTTTTTATGCCGACACCCAGTATGACCGGAATCTAAGAGCGTTTTGCCAATCAAGTAAGATCATTTATCAAAGCTTTTGGACACTGACGGCTAATCCTGGGGTGTTGGCTCATGCCGCTCTAAAGGCCCTGTCAGAAAAATATCAGCGCAGTAGCGCACAGCTGTTTTTTCGCTATTTGACCCAGATCGGTATCATCCCTCTGACGGGGACGACTTCTGAACAACATATGCGCGATGATTTGGCGATTTTTGAGTTTGAGCTGACAGACGAGGAATGTCAGCAAGTTGACCGCTTGCTGTTAACAACTGAAACGGAAATTGCCGATCACTGACGGTGTACTAAATATTTTCTCCACACTCCCATAAAACAAACCATCAATAACACTACGGGCGGTTGCATGTGGCTTGGCATTAATTAAAGAAAATAGAATGGCTTGTGCAAGGCCAAATAAAGAAAGAACTGTGGTTGTATTTGTTACACCCTAGTTCCTTCAAATTAAATTAGCGAGCATTGGAAAAATCATGAGTAAGAACGTAGTCAAAGACATTGCCCAACAAAGTCGCCTTGCAGCACGCCAATTGTCATCAGCCCCCGAATCAGTACGAAACCTTGCCTTGACGAAAATGGCTGAAGCACTAGAGTCTGTCAAACAACAGGTGCTGGACATTAATGCCCAAGAAATCCTAAAAGCCCGCGATGAAGGACAATCAGATGCCATGGTCAAGCGGCTGACGATTGATGACAAAACCTTTCAGTACATGCTGTCCCGCTTAAAGAAAGTGGCGCAGCTGCCGGACCCGTTAAATCGGATACTGGCAGGCCATACCAATCCGGCAGGGTTACGTGTTTACAAAAAATCGGTTCCGCTCGGTGTTATCGGTATTATTTATGAGTCGCGGCCGAACGTCACCACCGACGCGGCAGGGGTGTGTATCAAAAGCGGTAATGCCGTGATCCTGCGCGGCGGATCGGAAGCCATTCAAACCAACGCATTACTTACCGATGCCATGATTGAAGGCGCTGTTAACGCGGGGCTACCGCAACATGCGATTCAGATCATCCGTACCCCTGGGCACGAAGCGGTGGGGGAGCTATTGAAGATGGATGAATATATCGATGTGTTAATTCCGCGAGGCGGCAAAGATTTAATTAAGCGAATCGCTGAAGGCACCCGCATTCCGGTCATCAAACACTACGACGGCATTTGCCACCTCTATATCGCCGCCGATGCAAATCCCGAACAGGCTGTCGCTATCGCAATTAATTCGAAATGCCAAAGTGTTCAGGTCTGTAATGCACTGGAAACCCTGCTAGTCGATCAGGAAGGTGCTGAACAGCTTTTACCGCAGCTGCAAGCAGCATTTGCTGAAAATAAAATTGAACTACGCGGCTGCGAAGAGACGCGAAAGCTATTGCCTAATATTTCAAAGGCGACTGAAGAAGACTGGCATACCGAATACCTAGCGCCAATCCTTTCGCTAAAGGTCGTCAATGGCATCAATGAAGCGATTGATCATATCAACCACTATGGATCGGGACATACCGATGGCATAGTGACGCAAAGCTTAAAAATGGCCCAACAGTTTGAAGAGCAGGTTGATTCGGCATCGGTGATGATTAACGCCTCAACAAGATTGTCCGGTGGCGGCGATTACGGTTTGGGATCAGTCGTTGGCATCAGCACGGATAAACTTCATGTCCGTGGCCCTGTCGGACCTAACGAACTAACGACTTACAAATGGGTGGCTTACGGGGATGGCCATTTGAGGGGTTAGCTGAAAAAAATCCTAAATTGCCCTTTGTTTTCTTTCCAATATATAAAGACGATCCAGATAATCACAACTGTGGAAATAACATGAACAATAGATTTGAAAAACACTTGCTTATCGGTTTTTTAGTGCTGTTTTTTGGCGCTGCGAACCCTGTTGCAGCAGTTACAGAAACGCAAATTGCGTTGACGACGGAAGCGACTAATGAAGCCATTGTTAACCTTGAAGCGGCATTGCAAGCCGTTACTGAGAATAAGTTGGATGAGGCAGAAAATTATATTGATGCCACGCGAAGCTCTGCCAGCGACATCTTGGGAAGGTGTTCGGTTGAAGCAAAAAAAGAACGCGGTGCGAACGCACTGAAAAATGCGCGTCGTCAAATTAAGAGCGGTGATTCAGTAGCTGCTGAGGATTCTTTAAAAGAAGCAATTAAAATTTTCAAATCTTTACTTATGTCAGTTAATAATTCTGAGCAACCAAGATTGTTTAGGTGATTCAAATACCAGCATATCGAGGTACGATGATTGGCGGGAGCTGGCCAGTATCGAACGATCGAAGTGTCTTTTTTGAATCAATGCTATAGCCAAACCGCAGCATCCAAGTCATCTGCCACCAAGTTTTCCGAGCATATTGGCAGAAGAGGATCAGAACTAGTTGCCAAGCCCTGAACTTGTCATGAACGACAACCTAGTTTCCGCAAAATCATAACCGGATTACACTATCTGCAAGGAATTCACGCATGCAGTCCCATCTTTATTATTTTCATGATCCCATGTGCAGCTGGTGTTGGGCATCAGACCCTTATGGAACGAAATCGTGACGGGTCTTCCTGAAAATGTAATTGCTCAGCGAATTCTAGGCGGGCTCGCTCCCGATACAGATCAACCGATGCCATTAGAGATGCAAACCAAATTAAAGGGAATTTGGCAAAAAATTCAACAAGTCGTACCTGGTACAGAGTTCAACTTTGATTTCTGGGAAAAATGCTCGCCGCGCCGATCGACTTATCAAGCTTGCCGTGCCGTCATCGCTGCAAGAAATCAAGACCCTGCAAATGAAGAGGCGATGATTTTGGCAATTCAGCATGCATATTATTTAGAAGCAAAGAATCCAGCCGATTTAAGCACACTTATTGAACTGGAGTAGCTAGTGCTAACGTCGAAACTTTATAAGCCTGCCTGATCCAAAGCCAACAAGGTGACTAAAAAAAGAAATCTTTGCTAGGTTCTGTTGACGTTTCACCGCAACCATAAAAGCACCGAGGCAAACGACAGCATCCCCATGTAATTGACAGCCTTTTTCTCATAGCGGGTAGCAATTCTGCGGTAGTGCCTGAGTTTGCCGAACATGCATTCAACGGCATGCCGTTCCTTATAAAGCCAATAATCACACTGAATCTCTTCTTTTCAGTTTGATTTTGGTGGAATGACGGCTTTTATTCCTCGCTCTTTTAAGCGTTGGCGCAACGTATTAATGTCATAACGACCCTTTTCATCTTGCTTAATTGATATGCCTGAAACGATTAACTGGCTCATTTCGAATCTCCATCAGCCAAGCCAGCATCACGAGTGGCAATTTGATTTTCCTTCCATTGATCAATTAAGCCATCAAATCTAGCACGGCGGAAATTTCCGCAGTCATAGCTACCCAAATATTTTGGGTCGCAAGCTATTGCTTATCGACAATTTACCGTCATTATCTCGCGCCAATCAGTCGTATAACGCTGAGAAAGATTACCTGCCTTAGGCTTCCAGCTTTGATCGATTTTGGTGGTCGCAATGGCAATACCTTTTGGAAAACGGCGATTGATTTGATCGATGGTTTGCATCAGTTCCGGACTTTCATGATTACGCAGTCTGCCGAATAAATCCATTTGTCCCGGTGCTGTTTGCGGCTGGATGTGACTCAATTGCACGCCGCATTTTTGGTAGCCATAGCCGGGGCGGTAAATATCTTCTAGCAATCTACGAGCAATACTAGTGATAATGCAGCTATCCTGACTGGGTTGGTCTAGCTTATAGCTGGCTGAGCGTTGGTATTGCGGCTCGTGTTCGGCAAAAGGATTAGTGCGAATAAAGACCGTAATGCAGCCTGCAACAGAGTGTTGTTGTCTGAGCTTTTCGGCCGCCCGACTGGCAAATTCCGCCATGGCTGGCAGCAGCTCTTGCAGGGTGGTTAATTTATGGCTAAAACTGCGCGAACAAATGATTTGCTTCTTATCGGGTGAAACTTCTTCCAACTCCAGGCAAGCAATACCATTCAGCTCCATTACGGTTCGAGCCATGACGACGCTGAATTGCTGCTGCATTTTCTGCGGTGGTTGTTGCGCCAAATCCCAAACGGTTTGAATGCCTAGTTGATTGAGCTTTTTGGAAAGCTGGCGACCGATGCCCCAGACTTCACCAACCGGGACGATTTTCATAAGCTTTTCCCGTCTCTGGATGTCTGACAAGTCCAGGACGCCGCCGGTTTGCTTCCATTTCTTGGCCGCAAAGTTGGCCAGCTTGGCTAAGGTTTTAGATGGTCCAGTCCCAACACAGACCGGAATGCCGGTATGGCGTAATACCGTCTGTTTGATCTCTTTAACGTAAGCGATAGGGTTATTTGTGCATGGGTATAGATCGGTGAATTCTAGAAACGCTTCGTCGATAGAATAGATTTCAATACTAGGCGCAAAGCTTTCTAAAATAGACATCACCCTGGCGCTGAGGTCGGCGTACAACCCATAATTAGACGATAGCAAATGGATATTATGCTGCTTGACCAAGTGCTGAATCTGAAAAGCTGGCACCCCCATTTTTACCCCAAGGTCTTTAATTTCATTGTTATGTGGAATTGACCTAGTTATATTAATATCAATAGTTTGAAGTACAGCGAGGTGCAAAATGCAGGCATCTTCGGAACATATAGACAACTGGCTTGCGCTACAATCTAATTTGGGGAAAGCTCCCAATACAATTAAGGCTTATTCTTTCGCTCTTCGCGATTATCAAGAGTTTTGCTCGGACCACAATACATGTATTGTGGTTGCTTCGCGAGAACAGGTCTCACAGTATGTTTGCCGCTTATTAAATAGTCCGATTACAAAAAATCAATCCGTAAATAGTGGCTTTTTTGCCAATGCCACTATTCGACAACGCATCGCGGTTGTTCATTTATTTTACGATTATCTGATTGAAGAGGGACTACGCACGACAAACCCTGTAGGACGAGGCAATCAATTTAGTAGTCGCTATCGTCGAAATACAAGGCCCCTTGTTCCTATCCAACATAAAATGCCTTGGATCCCTAGTGAAGAAGAGTGGCAAAGGCTACTTACCGAAGCGTGCGGGATGTCATTGCGCAACCGTCTGATGCTCATGATTGCCTATGATGGCGGACTTAGGCGTGAAGAATTATGTCTATTAAACACGGAGGACATTGATCCATCGCATCGTCTTTTACATATCAGAGCAGAAACCACTAAAGCAAAGCGGGATCGGATCGTTCCCTACTCAGCATGCACAGGCCAGTTACTTCTTGATTATTTGAGGTACAGAAAGCAGTTAACTCGCTCACGTGGGCTCTTATTCTTATCTGAGTCACCACGTAATCTAGGTAAGCCTATTACATTTTGGACATGGTCTAAAGTGATTAGATCACTCGGTGATGCGGCGGAACTTCCTCAATTTTCAACCCATACGTTGCGTCATTTATGTCTCACTGATCTGGCGCGATCAGGCTGGGATTTACATGAAATAGCGAGTTTTGCCGGCCACCGTAATACATCGACTACGCTCATTTACATTCACCTGTCAGGTCGAGAACTCGCAGCTAAACTAGCTTTAGCTTCATCGATTCACAGCTCACGGATAGAAAATATTAGCCAGTTATTACAATGAAAGCTAAAGCCAAATCCACACTAGTTAGTGTCGATTGGCCTTGGCAAGACAATAGAGCTTATTATGATCGCACCGTATCGCTGAGTAGTGCCGAGTGCCATCATTTGGCTACATTGGTCAGTCGTTTCCAAAGTGGTCAAAAGGGATGGCAGAAAGGCGCCACATTAGCACTTTCACGTCTAACTCACCCACTCTACGAAACACTAGATTACCTTGGCGCAACAACGACGGAAAAACGGAATCAAACAGTACGAAATACTGCCGTATGTCTAATCATTCGTGCTATGGATCGTTGGCAAATTGCCTACTGGGGCTTCACTTCCCAACAGTGGCATGAGCTTATTGGTGAGGACTACTACGCCTATATCCCTTTGCATGGCTGCACGGCGAATGCTCGGCATCAAATTATTGCATTGGCCTATTTACTGTGTGATTTTAATGATCTTTGGTCAATTGGCCGCCTTTCGTGGCCTGGCATAGCGGCAAAAATTTTTAGTCAAAATGCATTGGCGAATAGCTATCAGTCAGTTATGGCTGAATTACTAGGTTGTGGCTATACGGAAACTGGTAACGCTGTTGCTGTAAGGTGTGCTGTTTCTGCTGCATTTTTGAAAGCCCGAACCTGTAATCTGTATAAAATTCGACGAGAAATATTGCTAGAACTTCACCAAAGCGCAAAGGCAAAAATTACCTGCCGAGGTTTGATGCTACTGTCCGAGGTTTTATCTCGGGCGGGCATTATCTCATCGTCGATTAGTCGGGTTGACAAAATCATACATCGGGACATCAAGCATAGGACGGTTGTTGCTGGTGTATCATCTATCTGGGTAGACATGGCTGGTCGTTGGTTCAACACGTCAACGCTCCAATATTCTTCTCGAGTGGGTGTTTTGTATGCTGTTCTACGCGCAGGTCGATGGTTTGCTCACATAAATCCTGAAGCAGCGACTCCAGATGATTGGAGCCGACAAACCTGTATTGATTATATAAGCCATGTGCTTCGATGGTCAGTCGGTGACTATTCGACTCCGAGCGCTTCAGTCGCCCCGCTCATCGGCAAACCTCTGAGCGCCAAAACACGGGAATGTTTACTTAAAAATCTGAGAACATTTTTTACCGACCTACAGGAATGGGAATGGCTACCACGCCGATTTGATGCGTCGCGTGCTTTAGCAACGCCTGCTTCGGTTAGACAGTTGATTGGCCCCGATCCACGAATTGTAAGTGATGATATTTGGGCAAAATTACTCTGGGCGGGAATCAATCTCACGGAAGAGGATTGGCGCAGAAAGAGCCCAATAGCCTCATTGACAAGCACACCGGTCTATCCATTTGAAATGCTAAGGGCATTAGCTTTGGTATGGTTATTCAGTGGGTTGCGCAATGACGAAATTAGACGTTTACATTTAGGGTGTATTCGATGGGAACAGGGTAACCAACCTGATCAGAGCGACCTCAAAATATGTCTATTGGATGTACCTGTTAATAAAACGAATATTGCTTTTACCAAACCAGTAGATGCCATTCTTGGGAAAGCAATTAACGGATGGGAAAAAGTGCGGCCACCCCAACCCAATTTTGTCGATACCAAAACAGGCGAGTTAGTGCAACTGCTTTTTGCCTACAGGGGAAATCACTTGGGCAATGGTTTTATTAATGGCACGCTAATTCCGCTATTATGCCGAAAAGCGGGTATATCGCAATCAGATGCGCGAGGCAAAATTACCAGTCACCGTGCACGTGCAACGATTGCTTCGCAGTTGTATAACGCAAAACAGCCCTTTTCTTTATTTGAATTACAAGAGTGGCTGGGGCATAGATCTCCCGAATCGACCCGACACTATGCCAAGATAACACCTACTAGACTGATAAAATCCTTTGCCGATGCCGGCTACTTCGCGCGTAATTTACGATCAATAGAGGTGCTGATTGATCGCGATGTCGTGGAAAATGGACTTGTGGGTTCTGAACCTTGGAAATATTACGATTTAGGGCATGGGTTTTGTTCATATGATTTTTTTGACCAATGTCCGCACCGCATGGCCTGTGCTCGTTGTGACTTTTATGTGCCTAAAGCCTCAACACAACACCAATTGATTGAGGCAAAACAGAATCTTTTACATATGACTCAAACCATAACCCTAACTGACGATGAGCGCTTAGCTATTGATGAGGGTGTCATCCTGTATGAAAATTTGCTCACTCGACTTTCAAAGATTCCTACGCCTGACAAATGACAACAATTTTTTGCTACAACCTATTTCACAAGCATCTCATATCGTAATTGTGAACAAGCGGTTATTGAAAGACTACGTCAACGACGTATAATTAACTTATGGTCATTATTGAGACATCCATTTTTACAAGGCAAATTGCTACTATCTTGAATGAGGATGAGTATCGAGATCTTCAAAATGTTTTGGTTGCAACGCCAGGTGCCGGCGAAATTATTCAAGGTGGAGGAGGGATTCGCAAAATCCGATGTGGGGCCAGTGGTCGAGGTAAGCGAGGTGGGGCAAGGGTTATTTATTACTGGGCCAATAATCATGACCAAATTTTTATGCTATTTGCCTATGCCAAAAATGAACGTGATGATTTAACTAAAGATCAACTGTCGGCGCTAAGGCAAATTGTTATTTCGGAGTTCAAACATGAAAGATGAGTATTTCAACGAATTAATCGCAAGTGTTAAAGAAGCTGGAAAAATAATGCGTGGGGAATTAGAGGCTTCTCGAATCTATGAAATCCCAGAGCCTGATGTCAAGGCTATTCGGGAAGGTCTGGGGTTTTCTCAATCAAAGTTTGCCAATTTGATTGGAGTAAATATTAGAACGCTTCAAAACTGGGAGCAAGGCCATCGGCATCCAACGGGGCCAGCTAAAGTTTTACTAAAGTTAGTGCAAGCTGATCCCAAATCAGTAGTCGAAAATTTACATCTCAATCATGCTTAAAAACTGTCTGATTTATGAACACAGCTAATTTATGTCAACTGCCAGTTAATTCCACATAATCTTGACTGCGACTGACGATACACCCGTCATTATTGGAGAGAACAGCCACTGGTTTACCGATTAAATCTGGCCTAAATACCCTTTCACAAGAAACATAAAAATTATTGGCATCGACCAAGCTAATCAAGCGGCTATTGGCAGTCATCAGCTAACGCAATGAATGGCATAGGTAACGACACCCCAAACCTGCATTTCACTGTCGTCATTCAGTTCAATCGGCGGATAATCCGGATTTTCTGCGTGTAGCCGCCATTGACCGTTTTCATGCACCAAGCGTTTGACGGTAAATTCATTATTCAGCACACAGACCACAATCGAACTGGATAACGGTTCTAAGGACCTATCGATCACCAGAATATCGCCGGGCAGAATACCGGTATTGATCATAGAATAACCTTCAGCGCGGGCAAAAAACGTCGCTGCCGGGTTTTGAATCATTAACTCATTCAAATCCAGATTTTTTTCGATATAGTCGTTGGCTGGCGATGGAAAACCGGCTGGAATTTTGCTGGCAAATAAAGGTAATGAGACTTTCGTTAACGGTTCTGCCGATTTAATTGGTTTGATGTGGCATTGGTCACCGAGTTTCAGAGCAGTGTCATGAGAAGTTATCAAACAAGGCTTTACAGACATAGAAGTAACCGAATGAAATCCAAGGGGTGATTAGTCTACACCTAGATTTTATTTTGTTCTTTAATTGTTCTCAAATGATTTAATTGGACTCCTCGAATCTGAGGAATCAATACCGGGAATTCCCGGTATCTTTACAAAACAACCTAAGTCATTGAAATATAACTCCATAGACATTAGCTAGGGTGTTAAAAATCAATCATATAAGAGCAAAGCAGTAAATCCTGCTTTGGAACAAAATCAAGCCAAATTATGCAGTAACGCAGATTTTGCGTTACTGCCTAAAGCATCGGGATCGAATCCCGACCCTTTAGATAATCCATATCTGGATCATCATTTCAATCAAGCAAAACAGAAAGGGGGGGCGATTCCGTTTCGACCCTTACCGAAACGCAGAATTCACGCAAACTATTGAATTAATGGATAAAGGATTTTTTCCTTATTGAATTCAGGCACAAAAAAATTAAACATAGGCAGTTTATTCAATTACCCGAGTGCGTATATTGAATAAACCACTATACAAGGCTTGTTTTTTAATATGCCTTACGTTTTTCAGATTATTGAACCTGTAGCTTCAGGAATAGCTTTAAATGATGCTTGAATGAGTGGAAGTCGATCAAACACATTTTTTAACCCGGATTTTAGCCACTTGCACACTGTTTCGATTCACTTGGCTTAACCAATTGGGCGTTTTGCTGCGCAAACCAATTTCATAGAGATAACTGGGACTTAACTGATAATTCGCGTTCGTTATTTTGAATGATCCGGATTTTTCATATTCAGTCATCATTGCTGTTCTCCCAAAAACGTTAAAAACAGACATCGGCATTTCAAGTCCAATAAAGCAAATAAAATGCCATGTCGGTTCAGCATGATAATCTTGCCATGTAAGCTTGATAAAACTGGGGATGGCATGAGTTGTCAGTTACGCTGTGCCATTTACGTCAGGCACATGACATTTTTCTTTATGAACGGGATGTAAATTTTGACCCCTGCCACATTTGAGAATGAATGTTCGAAAGTGCGCCTTAGTCGGTACGGTTGAACGAGGGATTTTTCTTGGGGGTAGACATCAATATCCAACGTGATAAGACCGATAGTCAGCGGCATCTCGGTGGCTTGGACGTGAGCCAGAAAATCGGCATATTGCACAATACGTTGGTGGAAACCCGAATTAAATAGGGAATGAATTGTCACTATCGACCCAAACCGGCCTGATATGTTTCTTCATACCGGCCAGTCAATTAAATCCAGGTACTGAAAACTGGAGTTCTACAAAGCGGTCATTTACGACAAGAAATTTGTAATTTTATGAAATAAACTCAAAGATAGCTTGATCGAATTCTGAAGAAAAAAACTAAAATTTTAATACATTAAATACCTACCCACTAATAGCAAATTGAGTCTAATGACTTACAGAAAGTCCATATACTGTCCGATTGAACGAATTGCAGTTGGGCTAGAATATGCCAAACTAATTGATGCGTCCAATTATCTGCGGGACTGGTTCATAGAATGTTTTTTATAAAAAAACCATATCATCAAACGTTAAGGCATGACTATCGGCTCCTTTGATACCCAATATTTTGATGGCTTGACTGCTGTTTCCTGAACCGTCGTTATCGTAAAATAAAGCCCCTTGAGTCATGTCATAGATCAAATAGTCATTTTCATCCAACGCTATCTTCCCGAAGGTCAAATTTTCAGCGGTTGATCCTACTAATTGGCTGAAGACAGATGTATCAAACATCAGTTGATCATCTTCTGAAAAGTCGGTAATTGTGTCAAATCCATCAATAGCGATGTTCCCAATAAAAAAGGTGTCAGAACCAAGTCCACCCGTTAGCTTGTCGGCGCCGGTACCGCCATCAATATAATCGTTACCGTTCCCTCCAATAATTTTATCTTTGCCTGTAGTGGTCAACTTTTTTCGGACACCAAAATAGGTTGTTGATCTGCCATTTTCATTTCATAGCCGTTGGGCGGCAGGTAGCCCAATGACGAATGCAAGCGCCGACTGTTGTAGAAATTGACGATATAGTCGGTCACGTC
>SXGT01177864.1_pt1 | contig 21906 bp, 20 predicted proteins | sample 3176221 | NCBI WGS metagenome assembly SXGT01 (sample SAMN11356862, study PRJNA531348) | freshwater metagenome | isolation source: freshwater sample F1-120 | place: China: Fuxian Lake, Yuxi | collected 2017-12-25
CTCCAGCAGCGAATGCTGGACCTGCTCGGCGTCACTCTCCGCGCCTGACGCTCCGTTTGTACCCAGTACGGACTCGACTAGCACCCGAAGTGTGCCTTTAGATTCTATGACTTGCCCATGTGCCGCCCCGAAAACAGGGGGGAACTTCGGCCTAGAAGATGAAGAACGCCCGAGTTCAGGCGCATTATTTCCAAAGATGAAATCACCGAGGCCGGATCCGGAAACCGATTGAGCGGCCGCATGTTCAAGGCGACCCCGGCATTGCACTCCCGTTCCCTGGCGTACCGGGCCGTTAGAGTCTGAAGTTTTGAAGATTCCGTTCCACTTGGCGGTTCCGAAGCTGCGCAGCCGCGCGAACGTCCCAGGCTCGATCTGATAAACCGCCTTGGGCTATTCACCGCCCTGCCCGGCTCGCCGGGGTTGTAGAGCGCGATCCCGGCCGCCATGAACTGGTGCATAGCCTGGCGGCGGAACGTCTCGCGCGGGTTGGGCGCGAATTTCTCGGCGTAGTGGTGCGTGGTGGGCTTGACCAATCGCGTGTTGCCCAACTGCCGGAGGAGCCGCGTCACTTGGGCGCGGCCCAGGCATGTCATGTTCGTCACGTAGCGACGCACCAATTCCTTGCCGGCGCCAGGCTCGGGATTCTCGTTTTCTTTCATTCGGATGAGCCATCCGCAACTTGGCCCGGCCCGCGGCCTTCCGGGGACTCCGCCCGTGGTTGGCGGGCCGGTCTGACATGATTGCCAGCCCGTGTCGAAATCCCCGGCGGCCACAAGTCGAGGGGCTTTGCGCATCGGTGGGGATCAACGGGACCCAGTCCTGGCCAGGGGGCGTGTCTGACCCGATGCACCACCCAACATTTGGAACCGGGAGTGCGCGCTCTGAACGTGGCCCGATCTACTGTTGGCCCGGCTCGAGGAGGAATTGGGCTTCAGCGAAGGGAAGTCATGACCTTTCAGTGTGAGTGTTAGGCCGAGCCGGGCCCGACGCCTTTCGGGCCCCCAATTCAATCGGCGCATACCTGCGCACGTATGGCGTCCAGCGCGGCGACCGCGTCTTTGTTCAGTTTCCGGCCTTACCTCAGTCCGAGGAGTCGTTCTGGCCGCCTCCCGGCTCTGGCACTCGCGATCATGGGCATCGTCAAGCGCTGGGAGGAAGCCCGTTGCGCCGCCACGGCCGCGGAATTCGGCACGGGCAAAACGCTCATTTAGCTGGGCAGCGTCTTTCCGCGCGCCCGCGGGCGTCACTGCAACGCCCTGACAATGGTCCCGCCGCAACTGGTCGAGAAGTGGGCGCACGCATGCACCTCCACGATTCGGGGCGTTCGGGTCTTTGTCATCGATGGAGTTCGCAATGGCACCGTATCGAACGGATTCACGGGCCTCAGCGAGGCCGCCTGGGCGCCTGTTGGGCGACAATTGGAAGCGATCGAAGATCGAACCCGGCTGCCGGCGCGCGCGACAAAATGGTGTCCGCGCCCACGGAAAAAACCGGCAACATCCGGGTGACGAGGCTGCCTGAATCGTGCGCACATCGCTACCGGCCCGGCCCGGCCGCGAACGCGTTCGCCGCCATGGTCAGCCCGGTCCGCGCCGCGATGCTGTTCACGATGGTAAGGGACTGCCGCCGGTCGAAGACCAACTGGCCGCGGTGGATCGCCCGCAGTTCCTGCGTATCCCAGGGGCAGCGCATGATCCCGGCCCGCGAGTGCGCGCCCTTACCCAGGAGCAGGTGACCGAGTTCGTGAGCCAGCGCGGTCCCCAGCACCTGGGCGGGCGTGCTGCCCGTCGCGGCCTTCAGGTCCTCCACGCGGTGATAGAAAACCGTGGCCACCCGGGCCAGTTCGCGCTCGGCCGACGGCTGGACGTATCCCAGAATCGTTTCCTTCCGGACCAGGCTCTTCGCCATTTCTTCGGTGCAGATCCGGAGGACGATATCGCCCGGCACGTCAGCCAGGCGGACCGTCTGGTCCGGCCGCCACACGCGGGTTTCGACCGTCCATTGCACCTGGCCGCCCGCCTTCCGGTAGATCGAGGTGAACACCTCCCGGGCGGCCGCGAGGGTCGCCGGCGGCACGCTGGCGTAGTCGAGAACGGTCACGTTCAGAACCTGGGCCGAAGCGGCCAGGGGAAGCAGGAAAACGAGGTAGCGCATGCCGGCCAGTTTGGGCTGGCTGGCCTGCTACCTCCATCGCCGCGGCCTCGATTACGGCTCCTGGGGACCTCGAAGTTTCCTCCGTGCGTAAAGTATTGAAAATAGGCGCATTACACCGAAATATCGAATCGCGCTCCGAGGCGTTTCTCGTGATATACTACGCTCCAGGATGGCTCCTCGGATCATACAGTTCGGAACTTTCCAGGCTCACCTGGACTCCGGCGAACTGTTTCGGGACGGCATCAAGCTCAAGTTGGGTGGCCAGCCGTTCCAGGTGCTGGCGTTCCTGCTGTCGCGACCGGGCGAGGTGGTCACGCGGGAGGAGTTGCAGGCGGCGCTGTGGCAGTCCGACACCTTTGTCGATTTCGACCACGGGTTGAACACGGCGATCAACAAGATCCGGGAGGCGTTGGGGGATGCGGCGTCGAACCCGAGGTTTGTCGAAACCGTCCCGCGGCGCGGGTATCGATTCATCGCTCCGGTGGACCGGCCCGTTCCGGTTCCGCCCGAGCCTGCTCCGGTCCGGCCACCCGCGCCGGCGCCAGCAACGCCTTCCCGGAAGTGGGTTCCCCTCGCCGCCGGCGCCGGCGCTGTCGCCTTGGCCGCGACCATCGGCCTCGCTGTCTTCGGTTCGCGGCCACCCGCCCCGATCGAGTACAAGCTGACGCAGATCACGCGGGATTCGGGCCTCACGCAGCAGCCCAGGCTCTCCGCCGACGGCAACTTCGTCGTCTATACCTCCGACCGCGCCACGGGAAAGGACCTCGACATCTGGATCCAACATGTGTCCGGCGGCCAGCCGGTCCGGCTGACGTCGACGCCTGCCAACGAGTCCTATCCTTCGCTCTCCGCCGACGGCCGAAGGGTCGCGTTCCAAGCGGGTCGTTGGAGGGAAGAGAACGGAATCGCCGTGATTCCCGCGCTGGGAGGCACTCCGAAACTAGTTGCGGCCTCGGGACTGTATCCGGAGATTTCGCCCGACGGCGCGTCGGTCGCCTATTCGTCGGGGACGAATCTGCAGGCGAGCGAAGTCCGCGTGGTTTCGACCGATGGCGGCGAGGCTCGCGCCGTGCCGGCGGGCCGGGATTGGGCGATGGCGCCGCTCTGGACACCCAGCGGACGGGATTTTCTTATCTGGGCCCGGGGTCCGTTGGACTACTGGATGGTTCCCGCCTCCGGCGGCGCCGCCGCCAACACGGGAGTGTCCAAGCGGCTGCAGGACTCGATCGGGGTACCCATGTCGGTTCTTCCTTACTTTCACGACCCGTACCCTGTGGCGTCCGTTGGAACTTCCGGGATCGTCATCGCGGCACGGTCCGGCGACGGGCACGATCTTTGGTACTGCCCCTTATCCGGCGGAAGGGCGTCGGGGCCGCCCGTTCGCATCACCGCCGGCGCAGGGGCGGCTCATCCGTCCATCGCGGCGAACGGACGAATCGCGTTCTCCCGCCTCTCCGTCAGTTCGGGCCTCTGGATCCTGCCCCTGGAACCGTCATCGGGCCGCGCGACCGGCGATTTGCGCCGCGCATGGACAGAGAACGTGACCGTGGCCTATCCGAACGTTTCCGCCGACGGAAAGAAACTCGTCTACGTTTCCAACCGCGGCGGCGACCCCGATGTGTGGATCCGCGATCTCGAAACCGGCGTGGACCGCCAGTTGACTTCGAGCAAGGAGAGCGAATTTCGGGCGGTCATTTCGCCCGATGGTGCGAGCGTCGCGTATGCGCTCAAGGGAGACGCGTTCCGTTCCCAGCGGGGAGATGCCTACATCCTGCCCTCGACCGGCGGCGTCCAGAAGCCGGTATGCCGGAACTGCATGAACAACGTGGCCGGCTGGACTCCCGACGGCCTCGGCCTGATCTACTACGGGGGCAATCCGCTTCGGCACGCAACGTTCGATCTTGCAACCGGGCGTAAACGCGATTTGGCCTGGCACCCCACCGGACACATCCACAATCTGCGATTCTCGCGAGATGGCCGCTGGATCACGTTCACGCTGGTGGCCGAAGCGAGCCGTGTGTTGTACGTTGCCGCGGTGAACAACGGGGGAAAACCGGAGTCCTGGATTCGGGTTTCCGCGGAGGGGCAGGCCGATAGTTCGTTCTGGTCGCCGGATGGGAACCTTCTTTACATGCATCGAGAAGGCGTTCTCTGGGCTCGCAAGCTGCACCCGGAAACGAAAACTCCGCTCGGCGAGCCGTTTCCCGTTCAGGAGTTGAATGGACCCAGGTTTTCCGCGATCTTCTCCGCCAACGGGCTGACGGCGAACGCGCTCTATTTCATGATGGACGAGACGACGTCCAACATCTGGCTCGCCGACCCGGCCGCGAACTGAGCAAGATCGAACAGCCGCCAGCCGCGATTCGGCGGGAACAATCGGGGAATGCGCCGGCCTCTCCACCGCGGATGACGCGCGCAGCTACTGGTTCCCGATCCAGGCGGCCCAGGCGCCAAACTGCCCGCGGAGCCGCGTCACTTGGGTCCTGCCCAGGCCGGTCATGTTCTTCGCGTAGCCACGCACCAATCGCTTGCCGGCGCCAGGCTCGGGATTCTCGTTTTCTGGCATGCGGATGAGCCATCCGCAACTTGGCCCGGCCGCATGGCTGGCGGGGCCGGGCTGATATAATTGCCAGTGCGGTGAGGCGACGCCGAGAATGTCGAACGCCATATCGTCACCCTTGAACAGCACCGGAGCCGGCCAGATCGCCGGACGGATGCGCTCGCCGCCGGCGTGGTCCTTCGTCACGATTGCTTCGAAAGTCTCGCTGGCCCCGTGCACGCGCATCTGGGGCGTGTCTGGATCATTCGGTCACCGCGCTCCTGTGGGGCCAGTGCCGTGACCGGCATCGCCTTCATCTCCAGCGGGCACTCGCCATCGCGGCAGGCATCACCGGTTCGACGAGCCGCGGCCCGGGCGCGACGCTCTGGCGACGCAGTTCGGCCGCATTCATCCGCAACACGGGCGCCACCGGTGCAAATCCGAATCTCCGTGCCAGCCGGGCGGCTTCGGCCCAGATCGCGTCCGGCAGCTTCCTCCGCCCGCCTTGCTCGCTACGCCACTGTTCCAGACGCAGCCCCAACTCGCTGGCGATTTCGATGCCTATGGCGCCCATTGGAAGTTTCACGAAAAACAGGAATACGAGCGCAGCCACGCTTTCCGCTACACCGATCACCGCGTACCAGAAGCCATCCCTCCGGCCACTGCTTCATTTCATCCCCGCATAGCCGCCCTTCACTCAAAACACCACCAGAAAATTAGACTCGTAGGCCGCCCTCGCACCCGCGAAACACCCCATGTCCAACGAAATCGGAAAATCCAAAAGAGCCGCACCCATTCGTTTTTAGCGGCCCAGCGGTAGGCTTCCGAGCGATGGCGAACGCCGAAGATGCGCAGGGTGTTCTCGTAAGCGCAAACACGACGCGGTAATCGCCGGTGCGCAGGCGGAAGGAACCGGCCATGCCGCCGTGCAGAGGCTCGACGTTGCCGCCGCCGGTGCGGGCGTAGTGAAGGATGCCGTCGAAGATGCGCATGGCGGTGGGGCGGTCCAGACCGCGCACGTCGGCCCTGGCTTCATCGAGCCACTCGATGCGATGGGGCGGCGTTACTTGGTCAGCGGGAAGTCTTCCGGCTTCATTCCGAACTCAGACAGCACGTCCTCCATGGGAATGCCTTTGCCGTTCGCGAAGAAGGCCTGGCCCTCGTGAAAGCGGCGGCGGTCTTCCTCTGTTACGGGTTCTTCTCCCTCGACCATGACTTCGAGCAAATGAACGACGGCGGCGAGTTTGCCAGGGGCAAGGTGGCCGAGCAGTTCATGGGCTTTGGCTTCGAGCGTGTTAACGGCCATGGCGTTCTCCTTGGCGCGGCACGGTGACAGCGGCTAAAGAATTAATCAACTGGATCACGGCGCGCTGATCTTTCTCAGGCAACTGCGTGACGACCTGGAACCGCTTCCAGAGACGGCGCGTTTCCGGGTCCTCACTAGCGGCGGCCGCCGCCTTGGGCAGCGGCTTCAGGCCGAGCAGCTCATCCGCGGAAACCTGAAGAGCCTGCGCCAGCACCATGACGATGGAGGAAGGCGGAACGCCGTCGTCGTTTTCGTAGTACGAGATCGAGCGTTGGGTGGTCTTGGTGGCTTCGGCTAGCTGCACCTGCGTCAGGCCGCGAGCCTTGCGGAGCGCGGCAAGGCGCGGTCCGAAGCTAGCGTCCTCTTTTTTCTTGCGTGGCATTCTTATCGGCGATTGTAAAGCCGGAATCCTGGAGGGGTAGCGAGTTTGGATAACGATGCACTCATTGTGTATACTCTCATGGACGGTATATTCTGGTCAACAGGCATACAAAAAGAGTGTATTGCCACTTGACGGGTTTGGGAAGAGGCCGTTTTCATGGCGCGAATCCCGGAAGCTGACAATCGAGCGGACCTGCTCGCCGCAGGGCTGATATAATTGCCAATCCGTGTCGAAATCCCCGCCGGCCACATCCCAGGAGCAAGCCTCCGAACTGTTCCGAATCGCGAAGGGCATGGCGATCCTGGTGGCGGTTTACTTCGCCGTCACGCTGCTGATTCCCAAGCCCGATTCCGTCAAGCCGGAAGGCTGGCGCCTCACCGGGATTTTCCTCGCCACCGTGGCCGGGCTGATGCTTCAGCCGATCCCCGGCGGCGCGCTGGTGCTGCTCGCGGTGACGCTCGCTTCGGTCTTCGGTGGACTCACGGTCGGCAAGGCGCTCGAGGGATTCGGCGACCCCACGGTCTGGCTGGTGATGGCCGCGTTCTTCATCTCGCGAGCCCTCATCAACACGGGGCTGGCGCGGCGAATCGCGCTGTTCTTCGTGCGCATCTTCGGCGGCAGTTCGCTCGGCATCTGCTACGCGTTGCAGCTCTCCGACATGGCGCTGGCCGGCATCATCCCGTCCAACGGTGCGCGCTCGGGCGGCGTGGTGCTGCCGATCGTGCGCTCGATCGCCGAACTCTACGGGTCCACTCCGGCCAAGGCGGCGCTGCTCGGCGGGTTCCTGTTTTCGGCGGTGTATCAAGGCATCTGCATCACCGCGTCGATGTTCTTTACCGGCCAGGCGAGCAATCCGCTCGCCGCGCAGTTGGCCGGGCAACAAGGCTACACGATCACCTGGTCGAGCTGGTTTCTGGCGGGCATCGTGCCGGGGCTGGTTTCGCTCGCTATCAATCCCCTGATCGTCATGCGTCTGAATCCGCCAGAGATCCGCCGCACGCCGGAAGCGGCCGCGTTCGCCGGGGCCGAACTCGCGAAAATGGGCTCGCTGAGTCTGCATGAGAAGATCCTGTCGTTGGTGTTCGCGGTGGTGTGCGGACTCTGGGTCACCAGCGGCGTGCACGGCATCGACATCACGATCACGGCCCTGGTGGGAAGCGCGGCGCTGCTCGTCACCGGCGTTCTGCAGTGGGAGGACATCCGGTCGGAGAAGGCGGCCTGGGACATCTTCATCTGGTACGGCGGCCTGGTGAAGCTCGGCAAGGCGCTCAACGACACCGGCGTCACGCGCGAGTTCGCCAATTGGGTGGGATCGCTCTTTACGGAGACCGGCTGGATTCCGCTGTTCATCGTCGCGTTGCTCATCTACTACTACGCGCACTACGCGTTCGCCAGCATCACGGCGCACATCCTGGCGCTGTTCCCGCCGTTTTTGGCGGTGCTGGCGGCCAAGGGCGCGCCGCTCGGGCTGGTCTGCTACGCCTTCGCGTGTTTTTCGAACTTCGCGGCGGGGCTCACGCACTATGGCACCACGCCCGCGCCGATGTTCTTCGCGCACGACTACGTGACGATGAAGCAGTGGTGGCGCATCGGCTTCGTCCTTTCGATCGTCAACATCGGCGTGTGGTCGACCGTCGGCTTCGCCTGGTGGAAGTTCCTCGGATACTGGTAAACATGGGAGCAAATCGATGAATGTCCGCTGGGCGCTCTGCGTCATGATGTTCCTGCAATACATGGTTTGGGGCGCGTGGTATCCCGACTTTTCCGTGTACCTGACCAAGTCCGCCTCAGAGGGCGGACTCGGATTCACCGGCACGCAGGCGGGCGTCATCTATTCGCTGCTGAACTTCGGCTGCATGCTGGCGCCGTTTCTGGCCGGGCAGTTGGCGGACCGCTACTTCGCGTCGGAGAAGCTGATCGCGGTGCTCCACCTGGGCGGCGCCGCGGCGCTGTTTTTGGCCGCCGGCACGACCGGCTTCGGAATGCTGGTGGTGTGGATGGGGCTGTGGTCGGCGCTCTACGGACCGACGCTCGCGCTCACCAACTCGATCACCTTTCAACACATGCCGGAGGCCGAGGAAAAGTTCGGACTGGTGCGGGTGTGGGGAACGCTCGGCTGGATCGCGGCCGGATGGACATTGAGCGGCGTCGTGAGGAAGGCCGGCCTGTTCACCGGCTTCGGTGGATCGGATAGCCTGTGGCTGGCGGGTGGGCTCTCGGTGATCCTCGGGCTGTTCGCGTTCGCTCTGCCGCATACGCCGCCGGCGGGCAAGGGTTCGAACCCGTGGGCGTTCCTCGAGGCGCTCCGCCTCCTACGCGATCCGCAAGTCGCCATCTTCGTGATGGTCTCGTTCGTGGTCGCCACCGAACTGGCGTTCTACTACCTGCTCACCGGACCGTTTCTGGCGAGCATCGGGGTTGTCGAGTCGGAGATCCCGTTCTGGATGAGCATCGCGCAGTTGGCGGAGATCGGAACCATGGTGGCGCTGCCGTGGATGCTGCGCAACTGGGGCGTCCGCAAGACGATGCTGGTTGGCATCCTCTCGTGGCCCATCCGTTACGGCGTGTTCGCGCTCTACATGGGCGTGCCGCAAGGCGCGGTGCTCGCGGCGCTGACGCTGCATGGACTCTGCTATGTCTGTTTCGTGGTGGTGTCGTTCATCTACGTCAATCAGGTGGCTACGGACGACATTCGGGCTTCCGCGCAGAGCATGATCACTTTCGTCACGCTCGGCCTGGGTATGTGGCTGGGCAACTATTTCGCCGGCTGGGTGCGCGACATGTTTACCTCGGCCGGAGCCGGAGGAGCGCCGGTGGTCGACTGGACGAAGGTGTTCCTGTTGCCATTGGCGATCACCGTGGTGTGCGCGGTGGCGTTCCTGATTGCGTTCAAGGAGAAGAAGGCGGTGGCGCGTTGAAGACCCATACGATCGCGGTGTTGCCGGGCGACGGCATCGGCCCGGAGGTGACCGAACAGGGCGTTCGCATACTGCGAGCGATGGAGCCTTCGCTCGACGGCGCGCGGTTCGAGTTCCGGGAGTACTCGGTGGGCGCGGGCGAGTACCTGCGGTCTGGCGACGCGCTTCCTCCGGCCACCATGGACAAGAGTCGCGCGTGCGACGCGATTCTGCTCGGGGCGATGGGGCTTCCCGGCGTCCGCCTGCCCAGCGGCGTCGAGATCGCGCCGCAGATCGACATTCGCGAGATCCTGCAGCTCTACAACGGCCTGCGGCCCGTGCGGCTCTATCACGCGGACGACACGCCGCTGAAGGGATACGCGGCGGGCGAGATCGACTTTGCGATCGTGCGGGAGAGCACCGAGGGGCTGTTCTGGTCCCGTAAGGAAACTTGGGCGAAGGACGCGGCCGAAGTGCGCGACACCATGCGCATCTCGCGGTCCGGCGCCGCGCGCGTCATCCGCGCCGCCTTCGAAGTGGCGCGCAAGCGGAGGCGCAAGCTGACGCTGGTCGACAAGGCGAACGTGCTGCCGTCGATGGCGTTCTTCCGCGACGTGTTCTATTCGATCGCCCCCGAGTTTCCCGATGTGGAACCGGGCCACGTCTACGTGGATGCCGCCGCGCTGTTCCTGGTTCGCAATCCGCGCAACTACGACGTGCTGGTGACGGAGAATATGTTCGGCGATATCCTCTCCGATCTGGCCGCCGCGCTGGTGGGCGGAATGGGCATGGCGCCGTCCGCCGATATCGGCGACGCGCATGCGGTGTTCCAGCCGGCGCATGGATCGGCTCCCGACATCGCCGGACAAGGCATCGCGAATCCGGTGGCGATGATTCTGTCCGCCGCGATGATGCTCGATTGGCTGGGACACCCCGCCGCCGCGCGCCGTATCGAAGCCGCCGTGGAGCGGGTGTTCGCCGATCCGTCCGCTCGTACCCGCGACATGGGCGGTTCGCTTTCGACACAGGAGATGGGCGACCGGATCGCCGGCGCCCTGGGATGAGAGGCGGCTACCGGATCTACGACACCCACGCGCACATCGGAACCGCGCGCCATTCCGGGCGGGTGCAGACCGCGGACCAGTTGCTGGCGGCGATGGACCGGTGCGGCATCGAACGTTCGCTCGCGATTCCGTTCCCCGTCGTGGACGACTACCGCGCCCAGCACGACGAGATTGGCCGCGCCACCACCGCGCACCCGGACCGGCTCCGCGGTTGCGTCTGCATCCCGCCGTTCGTGGACGAGGCCGAGTTCCGGGACGAAACGCGCCGCTGCGTGGAACGGTGGGGATTCCGCGCCATGAAGCTGCAGCCGCAGTACCAGCCGCTGAATCCCGTATCCGCTCGCAGCGACTTCCTGTTCCAGACGGCGGCCACGCACGGCCTTCCCGTAGTGGTGCACACCGGAACCGGCGTGCCGTTCTCGTTGCCGTCCCTCTACATCTGGAAGGCGCGCCGGTTCCCGGAAGTGAAGGTGATCCTCGGCCATGCGGGCGGCAGCGTCTATATGCACGAATGCATCGTGGCGGCGGACGTTTGCCCCAACGTGTATGTGGAGGTGTCGTCGCTGATGCCGCACCACCTTCTCGAGATCCTGGCGCACGTGCCGTCGAACCGGCTGCTGGCCGGCTCCGACATCGTGGAGAGTATCGAGACCGAGTTCGACAAGATCGTGGGATTGCCGGCCTCCGGCGAGGCCAAGCGCGACATGCTGTGGAACACGGCGGAGGCGCTGTTCGCATGAATACCGAACGAGCCCGCAAACTCTGCCTTTCCTTGCCGCACACCACCGAGAACGTGCAGTGGGGCAACGATCTGGTGATGAAGATCGCCGGGAAGATGTTCTGCGTGCTGGTGCTCGATCCGGGTCCGCTGTGCGCTTCCTTCAAGGTGACGCCGGAGCAGTTCGCCGAACTGGTCGAGCGGCCCGGCATCGTACCCGCGCCCTATGCGGCGCGCTACCACTGGGTGGCGCTCGAGTCGTTCGACGCGCTACCAGCAAGGGAACTGGAAGCGTTTGTTCGCCAGTCGTACGAACTGGTCTTCGCCGCCCTTCCGAAGAAGAAGCGGACTGAGTTGCGGCCGGGTTAGCATGGAGTAGGCGAGCGCTCGACCTCTTCAGGATGGGACAGATGGAAACCGCCGGGACAACGCATCCCGGTCTCAAGCGAAAGAACAATCAGGACGCCCTCGCGATTCGCCCGGACCTCGGTTTGGCGATCGTCGCCGATGGTGTGGGCGGAGCTCCGTGCGGCGACATCGCTTCCGCGCGCACTGTCGAATCGATCGCCGCCAGCATGCGCGGCGTCGCTCGGGGCAGAGAGGAAGAGGCGATCCGGCGCGCCATAGCGGATGCTAGTGCTCACGTCCGGGAGTCCGGCGCGGCCCGGCCCGGTTGCCGCGGCCTCCGGTCCACGGTGGTGTTCGCCTATTGGAACGGTCCCCGCTTCTGGATCGCCAATGTCGGCGACTCGCGGGCTTACCGCCTGCGCGACTCGATCCTGACCCAGCTTTCCTATGACCAGAACATCACCACGCAGCTTCGCGACGGCCTGGGGCTGCCCGAAGAGCAGGTGCGGCAATACGCGGCCCACAACGCGCTCACGATGTCGATCGGCGACGGCGCCGAACCGGTGGTGCGTATCCACGGGGAAGTGTTCGAGGACGGCGACCTGCTGCTGCTATGCACCGACGGACTGTCCGCGGCGGCGGGCGACGCGGCCATCCACGCGATCATGGCCTCGGGCGACGACCTGAAGGAGATGGTCGATCACCTGGTGAATCGGGCGCTGCTCGCCGGGGGGCCGGACAACATCACCGCTGTACTGCTTCGTTACAGGGCCTGAGTCCGGACGACCCAACTGTCCCGGCCGGCCAGCCCTCGGCGGCGTGCAAATCCTGTAAGATCGGCAAAGGAACGGATCTTGCACGAACGGGGCAGGCTTCGAATCGAAACGGGTGGTGAACCATGATGAGACGGGCATCGATCGCGATCGCGGTGCTGTTCTGCTGGCCCTTGGCCGGGCAGGAGCCGCCGGCGGCTTCCGGCGAGAATTGTACGTTCCGGGCCGATCCGGACGAGTTCCTGCAGCGGCAGGCGCGGGAGCGCCGGGGGGTGGCCGAGCGGACGGACAAGCTGGGCGCCCTGCTCCGCGCCGCCGCGCAGCCGGGAACGGTGGCGCCGGAGGAGATCCCGCGCCGCAACCTGATCGACGTTGCGATTTTCGACAAGCTGGCCGCGTCGAAGGTCCGCTCCGCCCGCCTGACCACCGACGGCGAGTTCGTCCGCCGCGTCTACCTGGACGTCACCGGTCGCGTTCCGAGCCCGGACGAGGCGCGGCAGTTCCTGGCCGATAGCGATCCCGCCAAGCGTTCGCGGCTGATCGGATCGCTGCTCTCCTCGGCCGAGTTCGTCGACAAATGGACGATGTGGTTGGGCGACCTGCTGGCAAACAACTCCGTGCAGAGCAACGTGAACCGCCAGACATTCGGCCGCAACGCGTTTCACGACTGGATCCGGAACTCGCTGGGCGAGGGCAAGTCCTGGAGGTCCATGGCGCTCGATGCGTTGACGGCCACGGGGAACAACTACGACGGCGCGGAAGGAGCGGTGAACTTTCTGATCGGCGGCCGCGCCGTGATGGGCCCCGCCCAGGACATCTACGACCTGATGCTCTACCAGACCACCGAGCGGTTCCTCGGCCTGGGCCACTACGACTGCCTGCTGTGCCACGACGGCCGCCGCCACCTGGACGATCTCAGCCTGTGGGGCAAGAATCAGACTCGCATGGAGGCGTTCAAGATGGCCGCCTACTTCTCGCGCGTCAACGTCGCCAACGTCAACCAGAACGGACCGGCGTTCTACGTGAATAGCTTCACGGTCACCGATCGCGCCACGGGCAACTACGCGCTCAACACGAACTTCGGCAACCGCCCCAATCGCGTTCGCATCGGCACGGTGGCGGCGGTGGATCCCGAGTATCGCGACGGCAGCAAGACCGCAACCAACTGGCGCTGGGATCTGGCCGGCAAAGTGGTGGACGACCCGATGTTCTCGACGAACATGGCGAACCGGCTGTGGAAGGCGCTGTTCAACTACGCGCTGGCCGAACCGGTGAACGGGCTGGATCCGGCCCGCCTCGATCCGGACAATCCGCCGCCCGCGCCGTGGACTTTCCAGGCGTCGCATCCCCAACTGCTCGCCCTGCTGGCCCGCCAGTTCCGGGAGAACAACTACGACATCCGCGACCTGATGCGCACCATGCTGGAATCGTCGGCCTACCAGTTGAGTTCGCGGTACGACGGCGAGTGGAACCTGTCGATGGTTCCGCTGTTCGCGCGCCACTATCCGCGCCGCCTGGAAGGCGAAGAGGTGCATGACGCGATCGTCAAGGCGACCAACGTCCTCACGCCTTACACCGTGCAGGGTTGGGCGTCGCCGACGCCGTGGGCGATGCAGTTGCCCGAGCCCCGCGAGCCGCTCAGCAACGGTACATCCGCCACGTTCATGAACACCTTCCTGCGCGGCAATCGCGACACGCAGCAGCGTTCGCAGTCGGGTAGCATCCTGCAACAGCTTTATCTGATGAACGATACGTTCGTCACCACCAAGGTCAAGGTGGGCGCGTCGTCCACCCTGCGCGCCGCGGCGGCCATGACGGACTCGGCCGCCGCCGTGGAGGAACTGTACCTTCAGTTCCTCGGCCGGCGCCCAACCGAACCCGAACGCACCGCGGCCGCCGGGCACCTCGCCAAGGCGAACAACGCCGCCACCCGCAACGCCAACGTGGAAGATCTGGCGTGGGCGCTCATCAACAAGACCGAGTTCATCTTCAGCTACTGAAACGGGAGAGACGGCAATGAAGGACCGATTCGGATTCGACTGGAGCGGCATCGCGGGAACGCTCCCCTGGCGGAAGCCACACCTCAGCCGGCGCGTCTTTTTCCGGCACGCGGCGGCGGCGCTGGGCGGCTACACACTGCTCCCCACGCGGCCCATGGAGACCGTGGCGCGCGCCGCCACGCCCATCGCCAAGGCGAAGCACTGCATCTTCGTGTTGCTCAACGGCGGCGCGAGCCACACCGACACCTTCGATCTCAAGGAAGGCGCCTGGCTGCCGGCCAACTTCCAGCCCACGTCGTTCAACGGCGTTCGAGTCGCGCGCGGTCTGATGCCGAAGCTGGCCGATCAGATGGACTCGATCGCTTTCGTGCGATCGGTGCGTAGCTGGGCCGCGGTGCATGAACTGGCGCGGAACTGGGTGCAGATCGGCCGCAATCCCACCGCCAGCACGTCGCGGATCGCGCCCCACATCGGATCGGTGGTGTCGCTCGAGTTGTCGCGCAAGGGCCAGACGCTGCCGGCGTTCATGGCGCTCAACACGGGCGACAACATTCCCGGGCCCGGCTATCTGCCGCCGGATCACTCGCCCTTCTTCGTAAGCCCGGGCGGAGGCGGGCTGGGAAACACGACGCACCGGGACGGCATTCCCGCGTTCGACCGCCGGCTGGACCTGCTGCTGAAGCTCGAGGCGGACGATCGCGCCGCGAACGACGCCGGACCGGCGCCGGGCGAGATGCGCCAGTTCAACTTGTCCGCCATCAACCTGATGTACAACGCCGCCGTCGACCGCGTGTTCACTTTCTCCGCGGCGGAACGAACCCAGTACGGCAACACGGCGTTCGGCAACGCCTGCATCACCGCGCGCAACCTCATCCGCTCTGACCTGGGCACGCGCTTCGTGATGATCAACATCGGAGGGTGGGACAACCACGCGGGCATCTACGGGGGTGCATTCAACGCGGGCAACGCGAACTCGCTAACGCGGCAGTTCGATTCCGGGCTGGGGGCGCTCATCGCCGATCTGAAGGCCGCGAACGCGCTCGACGAAACGCTGATCGTCGTCATGGGCGAATTCGGCCGCACCGTTGGCGCACTGAACACGCAAGGCGGGCGCGATCACTTCCTGCAGCAAGCCGTGATGTTCGCCGGAGCCGGCATTCGCGGTCCCAAGACGATCGGCGCCACCGACAACCTGGGATCGCTCACCACCGAACCCGGTTGGGGCCGGGAGCGCGATGTGCGCGCCGAGGACATCGAGGCCACCATCTACTCCGCGCTCGGGATCGACTGGACCACGGTGCGCCGCGACGATCCGCTCGGGCGCGGCTTCGAGTACGTTCCGTTCGCGGCTTCGCAGGATCTGTACGGTCCTGTGCACGAACTCTGGGGATAGGCAGGCTCAGGCGACCGACAACGCGTTCGCGGTGACGAAGAGGTTGCGCTCCCGGAAGCGCGGCGGACTCTCGAGCAGCAGACACGCGCGCATCGCGGGGCCGGGACTGGCGAACCAGGGATAGCGCAAATAGCGGTCGCCCTCCTCGGTCCAGGGCGGCCGCCGGTTGCCTGCTTGGGGGGCGAGGGTGGCGGCGGCGGCGGCGAGGTAGGCGTCGCAGACATCTCCGGTATCGAACAGATCCCGGAGCAGGCGCGGCCGTTCGCTCAGCATGGATCCGTCGGGCCGGGCCGTGAATTCGTGGAGGAAGTCCGCGAAGTTGTAGGAGAACTCCTCGGCCGTCCGGCTCCATTCGGCCACCTCGGCGATCGAGCCTGGGCGTCTCATGATAGCCCCTCCTCCGCCAGGATCTCCTCGACGATGTAGATCGAACGCGGGAGAATTCGAGACGGGTCGTAGTAACGCTGGACGATCGCGAGGATCTGATCGAGGCTCGACAGGCCGAGGCGCAGGATCAGGAATCGGATGTCCTCCTTGTCTCCGCGCCCGCCCGGTCCGGCCGCCCGCGCCGCCATCACCTTCATGGCGAGCAGGTAGTCCGGCGCCGGCGCCAGTACGCGCAGGTTCGGCAATTCGATGCCGGGCAGGTCAAGAAATCCACCGGAGGGTGAAGTGAATCCCTTGGCGGCATCGTTGAGCCAGTCGCGAGGCAGGTCCAGCTCTTCCGCAACCGCCAGAGCTTCTTCGCGGATGGCCGCGGTAGGCGCGAAGATGGCGTCGACATCCTTCGTCGTCTGACGGGCCTGAAACGCGAGCACCATCGCGGTTCCGCCCAGCAGGTTGATCTCGCCCGAGACGCCGCGGCGGCCAAGCCGCGTAGAAAGACTCCGCAGCGCCGCGAGAATCGTGTCGCCGTCCAGCATTCCACCCCCGTGCTCCAATCTACCACTGCCCCGGGATGGCTATCATCCGCCGGGGGGAAAAGCCGGCCCCCCAAAAAAAACAGCCTTTCGGGTGAGAGGAATCACACCCGTCTTGCACTTATATTAAGAGGCGCCTGCGCACGGAAGACGGATGTTTTCCTGTTGCGGAAACCCAGCCGCGCCGATAGGTGTTCAGGAATGCGACCCGCGACGGCCGCGGATGGTCGTGTTCATGGCCAAGCAGGAATCATAATGAGTGTTCTCAGACCCAGAAACCGCCTCGTAAATTTCCGCCTCAGCGAGGACGAATTCGACAAGCTCAGGGCATCGTGCGCGCTGCACGGGTCCCGCAGCATTTCCGATTTCGCTCGCAGCTCCGTCCTGGATCGGATGGAAGCTGCTCCGAACAGTCAGTTCGGCAACCAAGGGCGGCTCTTCCACCTGGACCATAAGGTAGCCGAGCTCGAGTTGCGCGTCAGCCAACTCCTGCAGGCGCTCCAGACGAGTCCCCCGCCCCCGCACCCGGCGCTTTTCGAACACGCGATCGCCGCCCGCAGCGGCGCCAGCGGAGATTGACCTCGCGGCGGGCATCCCCCGCCGCCTCCTCATTCCTTGTCAGTCGGTCTCGATTTGGACCAGTGGGCTGCTGAACGCCGATTCCGGAGCCTGCGCGGGCCGGATGGTCTGCGGCGCCCGCCAGGAGTCGATCATCGATATCTGATGGACGCACGATACGGTGCAGTGCGGCGCGCAGCCCTTTTCCGTGAGGTACTCCCGCTTGATATCCGCCACGGTGTAGTCGGCGAGCGGCTTGGCGGGATATCCCCGTTGCTGCGAGCAGTAGTGCACATCACCCTTCTCGCAAACATAGAGGTACCGCGCACCGGCTCGGCATTTCCACTCGTTGGGACGTCCGCTGGCGATGTTCTCCTGGAAGGAGTTGAACTGCGAATAGCTCGCCTTCTCGAAGGACCGGATGCGGGAGTAGATGCCGCGCTCGATCTCGCCCAGAGGCTGCAACTGGCCATCTCCGTCGTGAATGATCCCGACGGTCGAAGTGAAGCCCAGGTCGATCGCCCGTTGGCTCACGACGAGCGCGTCCTCGGGATTTCGCATCCCACCGCCGACCACGGAGTTGATGTTGACGTGAAAATCGGCGTGCGCGGCCAGAAGTTGTAGCTTCTTGTCGAGCACCTTCAAGCTCTTCTTCGATACCTCGTCCGGCATGACGTTGTCGATCGAGATCTGCATGTGATCCAGACCGGCCGCGTTCAGGCGTTGAATACGATCCGCTGTCAGAAGGTATCCGTTCGTGATCATCCCCGCAATCATCCCCAGCTTGCGGACATGGGCGATGATGCCGTCCAGGTCCGGGTGCAACAGAGGTTCGCCGCCGCTAATGGTGATGATCGTCGTGCCGAGGCTCGCCAGCTTGTCGAGCCGCCGCTGCACCTCTTCCACCGGCACCGGTTTCGAGAAGTCGTCGAACTCGTTGCAGTAGGTGCACGCCAGATTGCAGCGGCGCATCGGAATGACGTGCGCCAGAACGGGGTGATCCTTTGAAATCAATCCATTGGCGATCATCCGGAGTTCACGCACCCGTCGCTTGACGGCCAGCCAGCGCCTGCGGAGAGTCATTTTGCGTGCAGCCATGGGGCTTCCAACGATATATTACAGCACGAAAAGCGAACCGCCCCAACGGCTTGCACCGGATGGGGCGGTTCTGGGGTCAAACGGCGAAGATTAGAAGATAAACCGCAGGGTGTACTGCATCTCCCTGCCGCGGTTCTGATTCGCCTGGGCGGTGGAACGGCCGAACAGCGAGTTGCCGATGGTGGTCACCGGATTCGCCCACATCAGCGAGTTGGTCAGGTTGTAGGCCTCCCAGCGGAACTCGGCCTTGTACTTCTCCTTGATGGGGAAGAACTTCGACAGCGTGCTGTCCAGGTTCCAGAATATCGGACCCGTGATGCCGCCGTACTGGAAGGGGTTGGTGCGCGGCGTGAACGGAGTCGGGATCCTGAACGAATCCGTGTTGAACCACTTCGCCGGACCGGGGTTGGCGATTCCGGGTTCGCCGGCCAAATCGGCCTGCGGGAACCGGATGAACTCGCCCGCGCGGTAGGTGTAGATGCCGCTGACCTGCCAGCCGCCGACGATCGCGTTCGCGATCGGATGCATCGATCCACCGACCTTGCGGCCCTTGCCGATCGGGAAGTCGTAGGTGCCGGCCGTGGTCAAGCGATGCCGCGCGTTGTTGGAGCCGAGCCAGAAGACCTGTTGCGCGTACTGCTGGATGTCGTTGAAGAACGCTTCGGTTCGCTCCTGGTTGTAGTTGTAGGCGACCAGGACGCTGGCCCCGGCCGAATAGGAGCGCTGCACACGCAATTGCAACGCCTGGTACCGCGATCTCCAGTTGCCCACGTTGTTCTGGGTAAGCGTACCGTACTGCGGATAGGGGCGCAGCAGGCTGCCGCGGGTGACGGTAGCCTGATTGCGCAGGGCGCCGGGGAATTCGTTCGGCGTCAGATAGTTGCGGAACGGATTGGGGATGTTCTGCGACAACTGGGCCTTCAGTTCGTAGTTGAACTTGGGATCGGCGAGGTTGAGCTGGTCGTCGTGCGGTACGCCGCGGCCGAAGTTCAGGAACCAAGTCGCATCCACCTTGAACTGGCCGGGGATCTCCCGCATGATGGTGAAGTTGATCCGGTCGTTGGTCTGCGCGCGATACGCCTGATCACCCCAATTCGCCGCGTTGCCGAGGTTCGTGTTTACACCGAGCGTCTTGCCGATGGGCAGTTGCAGGGGATTCGAACCCGACGGGAACGGGTTGGCCAGGAACGCCTGGGGACGGCCTTCGACCATCGCCAGCGGATTGGAGGTCTGGGTGAAGCCCGGGCAGAACGTGCAGCGGCTGAGAGTGCCCGCGATCGTGACTACCGGCACCACGTAGCGCGCGAAGCCCACGTTGACCGCCGTCTTGTCGTTGACGCGGACCGCCACTCCGGCGCGAGGCAGGAAGATGCCTTTCTGGGTGGTCCAGGACTTGCGATTCTGGCTGTCGGAGAAGATCCACTGGCCGTTCCAGGAGGGCTTCGACAACGCCACCAAGTCGGCCGGAATCTGCGGAGGGCTCTTCTGGAGCGCCGGGTTGGCGGAGCCCAGGTCGAGGTAGCGCGAGTAGAGATCGGTATCGCTATAAGGACCCGATTCCCATTCGTAGCGCAGACCGAGGTTGAGGGTGACTCTGCGGTTCAGCTTGTAGTCGTCGTGGAAGAACGCGCCGAAGAACGGGATCCGCATCGACTGGAACGGAACGCCCGTGGCGTTGGACCGGTCGTCGATCGCGCCCAACAGGAAAGACGCGTGGGCGTCGCCGAACCGCGCCGTATCCGGCCGCAGGTACGTGTCGGCGGTTTGATCCGGATAGAAGTTGAAGTTCATCAGGTTGGGGAAGATGCCGGTGCCGACGTGCTTCCTGTGCTCGGCGCCTACCTTCAAGTAGTGCTTGCCGCGCGCCTGCGACATCTTGCCGCTGAACGACCAGTGGCGCGGACGCTGATACCAGTACCCGCCCTTGCCGTAGCCGGATGTGGTCTGACCGTTGATGCCGACGTAGGGGTAGTAGACCAGCGGCATGTCCTTCACGTAGGGCGTGTACCAGGCGTTGCCCGGCCAGAACTCGGCCAAGCCCTTTTCGCCCACGGCGGCGGCGGGAGCCGAGTAGTCGTCCTCGAGCGAAGCGAAGCTGCCGCGAACGTTCAGGATCGTGTTCGCGGATAGCGTATAAACCATGTCGCCGGCCACGTTGCGCGAGTTCATGATGCCGCCGTTGTCGTTCGGCATCGCGCGCGAGTTATTGGGCGTGTAGTTGTCCTGATCGAGCGTGGTCTTGAACCGCGAGAAGCGGCCGAAGAATTTCAGCCTGTCGCTGAAGTTGTAGTCGGTGCGATTGGAGAAGTTCCAGTTCCGCATCGGCCACGCGTAGGAGGCCTTGAAGTTGTTGGAACCGGACAGGTCGTCGCCCGCGTTGTTGGGACCCCAGAAGTCCTGCATGATGCGCCTGGCCGTCGAATCGATGCGGCTGGCGGGGATGATGTTGCCCGGAAACGCCTGCCGCGTCGCGGTGTTGGCCGCCACGTTCAGCACCGTCGTCGTGGGATCGAAGATCGTGCGCTGCGCCCCGGCGCGGTTCAACGACCGGGAGAAGTCGCCGTTGCGCTCCGCGTCGGTCGGCACCGTGCGCAAGGCATCGCGCGGTTCCTTGGTCCGCCATCCTTCATAGGAGCCGAACGTGAACAGCTTGTTCTTCTTGATCGGCGCGCCGATGGTGCCGCCCCAGATGTGGTTTTTGATGAAGTTCGGGGTGCGCGTGATGGGATTCTGCATGGCGTTGAACTTCGGGTTGCGGCCGAAGTAGTAGCCGGTTCCGTGGAGTTCATTGGTGCCGGACTTCATGGACACGCTCAGAATGCCGCCGGCCGAGTGGCCGAACTCGGCGTCCACCGAATTCTGCTGCACCGAGAATTCCTGCACGGCGTCCATCGGAGGCGCGTAGGAGCCCTTGGGTCCGATTTGCGTCGGAGCGCCGTCGAGCAGCAGGTCGTTCTTCGTGGTGGTGTTGCCGCCGACATCCATCTGCGACGACGACCACATGAAGAACGGATTGCGCTCGGCGCCGTAGCGGTTGACGACGGCCGGATCGAGAAGCGCCAGCGTGAACGGATTGCGCGCCTTCACGGGGAGGTCCATCAACATCTTTCTATCGATGGTGAGTTCGCGCGTGGACGTATTGAACTGAAGAGTGACCGCTTGCGCGGAGACCGTCACCGTCTCAACCAGGGAGCCGGGCTTCAACGAGAAGTTGGCCGTCACGTCGGCGCGCGTCTGCACGAGCACGCCTTCTTGTTGCTGCCGCGCGAAACCTGGCAGTTCCGCGGACACGACGTACGATCCGGGTTCGACGTTATCGAACAGATAAGCGCCGTTGGCGCCGGACTCGCGAGTAGCGGTGATTCCGGTGCCGGTGTTACGAATCGTCACCTTGGCGCCCACGACGGCGGCGTCGCTGGCATCGGTCACGATTCCTTGGATCTTTGCCCGGTAGTCCTGCGCGAACGCGCCGGCGGCGAGCAACAACACGGGTAGCAAACGATAGGGCTGTATCATCAGACCTCCAGGAAGGTGGAACAATCTTGACACAGCCGCGGGTGGGAGTCAACCGCACCGGCCGGACCCACGCGCCCGCGCCGCCGCCCCGAGTTCGGATCACCGTTGGAGGTGCTACCGGGGAGGCGCCGGAGCCGACAGCTTTTTGTAGTTGCCGATCACCTTCCGAACGTACGACTGAGTCTCCTGATACGGGGGAACGCCGCCGTACTTGGCCACCGCGCCGGGACCGGCGTTGTA
>SXGT01622693.1_pt1 | contig 21903 bp, 18 predicted proteins | sample 3176221 | NCBI WGS metagenome assembly SXGT01 (sample SAMN11356862, study PRJNA531348) | freshwater metagenome | isolation source: freshwater sample F1-120 | place: China: Fuxian Lake, Yuxi | collected 2017-12-25
AGGCGGTGAGCGGAATTATCGCGTTGGTCCCTCAGTCTGCGGAGGTCGATGACCGAGATAGTGAAACCACCCTGCAAGAGCTCCACGCCCTCGCAACGCTGGCCCGAACCTCTCGGCTGATCGGCGCGCGCCAAGAAGGCATCATTATCAATGCCTCGCGGCTCTCGTCGCGTTCGGCCGGCAGCATCATGCTGCCGGCCGAACACATCTGTTTGATGGATATCAATGCCACCGTAGCCGACAGTTTGCTGCAAGCCCACCAGGACATGCACACACGCTTTCCCGTCACGAGTCGCCCAGGGGATCCTCAAAGCATCATCGGATACGTCAACTTCAAGGACCTGGTAGCCTGCCTGAGAATTTCCCCCCGAGAACCGTCCCTCAAGGGGCTGCTTCGGCCGCTCGTCAGCTTCCGCGAGGACCAGACGCTAACCCCATGTCTAGAACGGCTGATCCATGAACACACCCACATCGCTTTGGTGCGCGACACATCCGGACGCATCGTCGGCATGATCACGCTGGAAGATATCCTGGAAGAACTGGTGGGGGACATTCGGGACGAATTCGATCGACTGCCAGCCGTGATCACCGCCACGGGAAGCGGCTGGATGGTGTGCGGTGGCGCCGCCATTGAGGCGGTTCAGACCACCACCGGGCTGCACTTGAGCTCCTTTACGAGCAGCCGAGCCAACTTCAACGATTGGCTCACGGAGCACCTAGGACGGCCCCCTCGTCCGGGCGAGGAACTCCGCATCGACGACCGCCGAGTCCTGATCCGCAAGACACGCCGCAACGCCGTTCTGGAGGCCATCGTCGAGGGGCCGCCCCGACTGGATTTATCCTGAACTCGCAGAATCGCTCGTGCAGTACCGACGACAACCGTAGGATTTCCAATGGCCAACTCATCTCAACAGCGTAGACTGCGTCATGTCGTGCTCATCAAGTTCCGGCATGATGTTACCGCCGAACAGATTCACGAATTGACCACGGCCTTAGCAGCCCTGCCCAAAAAAATCCCCGAAGTGGAATCATTGGAATGGGGCACCGATAACAGCCCCGAGGGTTTGGCGCGTGGGTTCACGCACTGCTTCCTGATGACGTTTCGAGATGCGGCCGCCCGCGATGTGTACCTGCCGCATCCGGAACACCAGAAGTTCGTTGCAATTCTCAAACCGCGTCTGGAGGATGTGTTGGTCGTGGACTACTGGTCGGAGTAGTCTCGAGGTACGCTAGCATCACAGGCTGGAAGCCTATGCCACGGGGGATCATTCGGTCGCCATTTCGCGGCGAATCTGCTCCATGGGCTCCCACACCTGGTCGACTTCGTCCTTGAAAAGATCTCCGATCAACAGATCGGTTACCAATCCCTTCAGGTGAGGATAGGCTTTGACGAACCGACCAAAACTAAAGCCTTCATAATACGCGCAGACGAGTCGTCGCATGCGTTCCATGCCGCGCACGAACTCGGGCTGCCAGGTTCCCAATGCGGCGGCGGAGGTATCTCCCGACGCCAGGCCGGCCCCGATGGCATCTGCGGCCAGTTGCCCGGATTTCAAAGCCAAGAGCACCCCCGACGAATACAACGGGTCTAAAAATCCAAACGCATCACCCACCAAGACCCAACCATTCCCGGCCACCTGTGTCGCGCGGTAGGAGTACTCTTTCAGTATCCGAAAAGGTGCGACACGTTCGGCATTTGCAATCCGCGGCTGCAACCCGGGGCAGCGGGCCACTTCCTCAAAGTAGATCGCCTCGTGATCTTTGGTGGCTCGGTTCTTAAACAAATAATCGTGCCCCGCAACGACTCCCACGCTCACCACATCATCATGTAGTGGGATATACCAGAACCAACCGGCCTTGTCTTGAGTCTGCAAGACCATCGTCGCCCCCTCATCGCGACCAGCGTCTCGATAAGCCCCCTTCCAATAGGTCCACAAGGCAGCCTTTTTCAACAATGGGTCCCATTGACGCAATTTCATGCGATCCATCAGCAAGGTACTCTGACCACTTGCATCCACCACAACACGAGCTGGAACCGTGCGCGTCGAGCCATTTTCAAACTTCACCTGAACTCCGCTAGCCCGATCACCTGCACCGTTCGCATCGGGTTCGAAGAGAACTTCGACTACGTGCGCGCCTTCATGCACCGCAACGCCGTGATCGCGCGCGTTGTTCAGCATCAATTGGTCAAACTCGCTGCGCAGCACCTGCCAGGTCTGGGAGGACTCGTGCGGCTTGTTGTCAAAGAAATAGAACGGTTCGGACAACTTTCCGTGCTGATTAACGAACTGCACACTGTGTTTTTTTACGAAATGGCTTTTTTTGAGCTTTGGCAACATCTGAAGGCGTTCCAAGACATGATAGGTCTCGGGGATCAACGACTCTCCGATGTGAAAGCGTGGAAATTTCTCTCGTTCGTAAAGGGCCACGCGATACCCCTGCTGGGCAATCAGGGTGGCGGTGGTCGTGCCCGATGGCCCGCCACCGATCACCACGACCTCGACCGGCGATTCTTGAGTCGTGAGAGGTTTTGGTTGGATGTCCATGCTGGCATTATACCCGGCCAACTCCCATTGCAAAGTCTGAGACGATTTCCTGCGTGAACGGCAGGGCTCAGCGGCCCCCTGGGCGCAACACCCAACGGACCGCCACCAGTAGTGGCGCCATCAGCAGCAGGCACATGCCAACCAGTATGGGCACGAGGTACCCCAGGTAGAAAATCGGCTCAGTGAACTCCCAAAGGTGGCGCCAGCCTATGAGGAGTACGGCGGTACCCGCACAGATGAATGGACCGTAGGCAATCTCGTGCCGACGCGTCAGCAACCATTGGGCCACGGCGATCAGGACGCCGGCCAAAGGGGCCAGGAAGAATATGATCAAGGTGGACTGCCAACCCACGAACGCGCCAATCATGGCCATCAGGGTCACATCGCCAAACCCCATCGCCTCCTGGCGCAAGGCAAAGGAGGCCACTACGCGCACGCTCCAAATCAATCCGCCGCCACAGGCTGCCCCGACGAGCGCCGTCAACAGGCCTTGCCAGTGAGTCTCCCCCCAACACCAGACGCAGACCACCAGTAAACATCCCAGTCCCCACATCCGACCGATCCTGCGACCGTATTCATGTCGTGCCATGCTCGCGCACAGAAACGAGATGGCCTTTCGCCAACCGAGTCGTAGCGTCCAAGTGCGGGGACAGATGGCGAAGCACCAAGCGGAGAAACATGCCAATCCCAACAGCATGCCGCGCCAATCATCAAGCCAGGGGTAGGCGTCCCAAGCGGCCGGCTGCGTTAGCCACAACGGTTCCACGAGCGTTGCCGGATCCCATCGGACCACCGGCAATAGTGATCCGGGCTGGCATATCGCCAGGGCGCATCCCACCAGCAATCCAGGACGCGTGATTTCGTCGGGTATGGTTTGTTCGTCAATATCAATGAACGTGGCAACCAACATGAGACTCATCAGGATGGCATGAGACACCAAACGGACGGCCAGGGACGGATCCGGACGGCCCGCCAGCTCCCTGGGGAGCAATCCGCCGTGCAGGTGCCAGGCCACCAGCCCGACCAGGCCGACCCCGCAAGCCAGTTCGATGAGCATCGGTCGGATCCAATACGCACGCCCATGCAACGGTACCTCGCGACGCAGAAAGTACCAACCGATGATGGGAAGCCGGTCGTACCAGTGGCGTGGCGGCGCGGCCGGATCCGGGGCTGACCACGGGCCAATAGCTCGTGCGTGCCACGCCAAGCGGTAGATGCCTCGATTCAGTTGTGTGCCCACCAACACACCCAGGAGCGCCAAGAGGCTCCAATTCATGGCGACGGGGCAGACATCATCTGCGAAGTTCGGCAACAAAACATTGTCCCTTCATCCTTCAGAACCCTCTTTTTGTCGCCGTCGCCATATTGCAGTGCCCTTCGAGCGCTATTCGCTTGACCGGCCCACCTGATGCAATCCTCGATACCAACACTCAATCTCGATCGACTCATCGGCTGGCGTTCGATGATCGGTATCGATGGTCCAGTCGGCGCAAGCAGCATAGATAGCCATACGGGCCGCCAGCAACTGCTCGATTTCAATGCGTCCTCCCTGAGAAGTCAAGTCGGGACGCTGCATGCGGCTTACCGGATCCTGGGCCAAACGTTGTTGGATGCTGTCGACGGAGGCGCGCAGCCACACGGTACGTGCGTGCTGGCGTAATCGCTCGCGACTATCCTCACGAAACACGGCTCCACCACCCAGCGCCAGCACAACGTGATCACGTTGCAGGGATTCGGCCAAGGCGGTCGCCTCAAGTTCCCGAAACGCCGGCTCCCCTTCATCTTGAAAGATCTGTGCGATGGTCCGACCGGACGCACGCTGCACCTCGTCGTCGGTATCGCACCAAGCCCAGCCCAGCCGCGACGCCAACAGTTTCGCCACCGTACTCTTTCCTGTTCCTCGATATCCGATCAAGGCGATGTTCATGGCTGGGCATCACAATTGACGAGCAGCACCTATGGTGCGTTTCATAACGTTGCGCATGACGTCGGTGGGGGCTTCTCGTCCGGTGAAGTATTGATACTGCAGTGCGGCCTGTCCGATAAACATCTCGACTCCCGTAATGACTTTGCAGTTCCGACTGCGGGCTTCCTTGATCAGCAATGTTTGCTCGGGATTGTAGACCATATCGAAGACGACCGTGACGGGGCGCAGATAGTGCATATCAAAGGGCGTCTCATCCACGTTGGGGTGCATACCGACCGGAGTGGCGTTGACAAGAACATCGTACTTGGTGGCGTGCCGATTGGCCCATTCGGTGGCGCGCCCACCAACATGTTGCGCCAGAACCGTGGCAGCGTTTAATGTCCTCGCAGCAATGACCAACTGAGCTCCTCGGCGTTTAATGCCATAGGCGACCGCGCGGGCCGCCCCGCCGGCCCCCAAAATTAGTGCCGTCTTCCCCGCCCAAGAATCTCCGCCGGTGGGCTTGGCCATGGCCTTGTCCAAACTCGACATGGCCGCACGATAGTCCGTGTTGAACGCGACCAACTGCCCCTCTTCCAAGATCACGGTATTGGCGGCGCCGATTCCTTTCGTCGCACCGTCCACCTTGGTGCAATGTCGCAAGATCGTCTCCTTGTGGGGGATCGTCACGCTCAGCCCGTGCACGTCCAAAGTCGGACAGTCCTGTAGGAATTGCGGCAGGTACTCACTAGGCACGCGAAAAGGCACGTACACACAATCGAGCCCATCATGAACGAAGGCCGAATTGTGAATCACCGGACTCAAACTGTGTCCCACGGGGTCCGCTATCACACCATACACGCGCGTCGTCTCTTTAATCCGCCCGTAGTGAAACACCTCATTCATCGCTTGATAACTCAACTGCCCAGGGGCAAGGGCCCGTTCGTGATGAAAGGTGGCAAACGTGAATGGGGAGCCAAACTTGCCCCCCAAAATGCGGGATGGTGTGCCGATCTCACCCATACACAGTCCGACGGTGCGGGGTCCATTCAATTGGCTTGTCTGCTTGATCAGTTGCAACATGCGAACGTTGTCATGCGGCTGGTTGGCCATCGTCGCCAACTTGACAATATCCGCATCGTGGCGAGCCAGGCGTTGATGGATTGCCAACAAATCTTCGGGCGTCTTGTGAAAGTCATGATGGCTGATGATGCGCTTAGTCTTGCCAAATCGTGGAATGGCCGCCGCAACGTCCTCTTCCAGATCGACGTATTCACAACCTTCGGCAATGGCCGACCGCAGCAGCATGCGGCGATCATCCTCGCTTCCCCGCCACCTGCCACCGTCGGGTTCGCGGCGGCACGTGATGATCACAGGGCCAGGGCGTTCCCCCAACAGCCGCTTCAGATTGACTTCCCCATTGATGTAGTCCAGCCGCAACTCGACGAGTTCTGCCCCCTGTTCCACCAGGTGAGCATGCTCTGCCAAAAGCTGTTTATGACGACCACGGCCAATACTGACGCAAATCATGATGGTCCTGTACGTTTGAAACGTCGATCCAATTCTTCCCGCGTGAAGATCAGGGCCGTGGGGCGTCCGTGCGGACAATGATGGGCATCTTGCACCAGGTGCCGGCGTTGCAACAAGGCCGCAACCTCTTCGGGAGCCAGGCGGTCTCCCGCCTTGATCGCCGCCTTACATGCTACTGTATGGAGCATCTCATCCAAAAGATCCCGGCGTTCGGGGGCCTTGTGATCGATTAGCAGGTGGTTGGCCAGCTGATTGAGCAATTCGCACGGACCCAGATTGGCCAGCATGGCCGGATAGCTGGAAACCAGGATCGTATCGCCACCGAAGGATTGAACTTCGATGCCCATTTGGGCGAGCAGGTCTTGATGCTCGAGCACACACGCCGCCTCGGCCGGGCTGAGTGTCACCGTCTCGGGGACCAGAAGTCGCTGAGATTCGACGCTCCCCTTCAGCACACGCTCCCGCAGCTCTTCGTACAGAATGCGTTCGTGTAGGGCATGTTGGTCGACCACCACCACCCCCTCATCACATTCCGTCACCAGGTAGCGGTTATGGATCTGCAAGGCGCCGCTCCCCCCGTACGACTCAGCCGTAGGGCTGGCCCAACGAGTCTCGCCACCGGGCTCTGGGGTAGCAGCGGGCGAACCGGCGGGGGCAGCGGCCGCGACAAATTCCCGCATTGCGGAGGGTGTCGGGAGGGGCAGGGGGGTGGGGGGCGGATGGGGCAGGTCGAGGCGAATCTGCCGCGCGGGCTCCCCTCCGCCACCCACACCAGCAACATGCTCACTTGGTCTGGCGGCCTCCATCGTGCTCCCCATGGCCTCGGGGCGCACGCGCGCGGTCAGGTCGGTGGTCAGAAATCGGCTCCGGATGGTGGCCAGCAATTGTCCGTAGATCGAGCCGCTGTCCACGAAGCGCACCTCTAATTTGGTCGGATGCACGTTGACGTCCACGGCGTCAGCAGGAATTGTGAGGCGCAGAAAAGCGACCGGGTAGCGGCCCACCATCATCAGGCCGCGGTACGACTCGGTAATCGCATGCAGGATCGACCGATCACGAATGAAGCGGCCGTTCAGGAATACATACTGCATGCGATTATGGCTGCGGCTCAGGCTAGGATCCGCCACATACCCGCGCAGCTTGATGGGCCCTTCGACACTTTCCACAGGGAGGAGAACCTCGCCGATGTCGTGCCCCAACAATGTGGTGATGCGACTGCGCCAATCGCCCGCCGGCAGATCGATCAAGGAGCGTTCATTGTGGCGCAGGGTGAAATGAACCTCATCGTGCGCCAAGGCAATCCGTGTGAGGGCCTCGGTAATATGCCCCATCTCCGTCTGCACGCCGCGCAGGAATTTACGGCGTACCGGCGTGTTAAAAAACAGGTTGCGCACCTCGATCACGGTGCCTGGGGTACCACCACAGGGGATCACCTCGCCCACGACGCCGCCGGCCACTTCTAGCTGTGCGCCTTCCATCTGATCGTGGGCGCGGCTGCGGATCACGAATTGGCTGATTTCCGCGATGGAGGCTAAGGCTTCGCCGCGAAAGCCGAGTGTTTCCACATGAAAGAGATCATCCGCTTGTCGAATCTTGCTGGTGGCGTGACTGGCCACGGCCAGGGGGAGTTGTTCGGCTGTGATGCCATGGCCGTTGTCGGCGATGCGCACTAATTGGCTCCCCCCTTGCTCGATGGCCACGTCGATGCGGGTCGCACCGGCGTCGATGGCGTTTTCCAGTAGTTCCTTGACGACGCTGGCCGGGCGCTCAATCACTTCGCCGGCCGCGATCTTATTCACAACGCTCTGAGACAATCGCTCAATCCGAGTCATGATGACGCCCTCACAATCCCCAGTCCTTGATTTTGCGGTAGAGGGTGCGGGCTCCAATAGCCAGGATCCTCGCGGTCTCTTCCCGATTGCCCTGGGTCATCTCCAACGTATGTTGGATGGCCCAACGTTCGATCTCCCACATGGGCCGGCCGATTAGCTCGTTGGGCCCACTCGCAGGCGACGTCGCAAGCACCGTGGCACCGCTGGTCTGCACCGGAGCGGCCAGTTCTTGGGGGAGATCGTCCTCATCCAAAATCTCATTCGTATCGATCACCACCATGCTTTCGACCACGTTGCGAAGTTGACGCACGTTGCCGGGCCAATCGTAGGCAAACAATCGGCGGCCGACCGCGCCGGAGATACCTCGTACGGTTTTATGATGTCGTCGCGCGAAGTGCTTACGAAAGTAATCCACCAGCGGTATGATATCCTCGCGACGAGATTGCAGTGGGGGCAAATCGACCGTCACGACCTTCAGGCGATGATACAGATCGCGTCGGAATGTCCCCTCTTCGATGGCATGATCGAGATTGCGATTGGTTGCCGAGAGAATTCGCACGTTCACGGAGATGGGCTTGTTCTCACCAACTCGCACAATTTCACCGCTCTCCAGGACGCGCAGCAACTTGATCTGAGTGGGCATGGGCATATCCCCCACTTCGTCGAGAAACAGAGTCCCTCCATTGGCGTATTCAAAGCGACCAACACGATCCAATGCTGCGTCGGTGTAGGCACCACGGACGTGACCAAACAGTTCGCTTTCGAGCAGATGCTCACTCAGCGCGGCGCAATTCAAGGCCACGAACGGTTTCTTTTTGCGAGGGCTATTCTGATGGATGGCCTGGGCCACTAGTTCCTTGCCAGTCCCGGTCTCCCCTTGGATGAGCACGCTGGCGTCGGTGGGGGCCAGGCGCCGCACGCGATCGATGAGCGCCTTCATCTGGTCACTGACGTAGATAATACCTTCGAAGCCGAATTTATCGTCCAGGCGGCGATGCAAGTCCACATTGACCAGTTTCAACCGTACGGCATCGGCCGCCTTCTCGGTCACGGCGCGTAGCCGATCCGTATTGAGGGGCTTTTCCAGGAAATTGAAGGCCCCTTTTTGCATGGCCTCCACGGCGGTGAGCACCGAGCCATGTCCCGTCACCACAATCACTTCGGCGTCGGGCAAATTCTGTTTGGCGGTGGCCAAGATCATCATGCCGTCGATTTCGTTCATGACCAAGTCGGTAATCACAACATCGAAGTTATCCAGTTCAATGCGGCGTGCCCCCTCCGGACCCGAGGTGGCCGTGGTGCAGTGATATCCCACCCGCTCCAAGGTTTCGGCCATGGCCTGCGCGTGGCTCTTGTCGTTATCCACCAGCAGCACGCGCACAGGGGAAGCCGGAGGATCCGGGGATGCGCTTCGAGATGGTTCGGTCATGCTGCCGATCATAATCCATGCCCGCGCACGCGAGAAGCGGGCGATACGTTCCGACCAGCCGAGAACTACCCCGTAGCTGTTAGTCGCCGGCTGGGGAAGCACGGTGGGGCGCCTCGTCTCCCATCAGTCGTGGAGGCATCGGGAACTCCAGCGTGAACTTGGTGCCGCGACCCAATTCACTCTGAACGTCGATACGTCCACCGTGGGCCTCGATCCCCTTGCGGGCCATGGGGAGTCCCAGCCCCGATCCGCCATCCTTGGTGGAAAAAAAAGCTTCGAACATACGCATGGCGGTCCCCGGATCCATCCCGCAGCCGGTGTCGATCAGATCCAAGGCCACGCCATTGCGAGTCAGGCGCGTACGAGCCGTCAATTGGCCCCCATCCACCATGGCCTCAATCGCATTCTTCACGAGATTGACGAGTGCCGCTTGCAGGGTCTGCTCATCGATCATGATGCTGGGTAGGTCCGGATCCAAGAAGCGGGCCACCGCAATCCCCTGGGCTGCTGCCTGGGGCGCGAACAGATCCAGCACTCGCGAGATGTGCTCGTTCAAGCTTCCGGGAGATAGTTGCAAGGGCAACACGCGGGCAAAGCGTAGAAACGAATCGAGCAGGTGTTCCAGCCGATGGCATTGGCTCTGAACGATCTGCACTTTCTGCAGCGCGCGACGTTCCGCTGGACCAGCTCCGGGACCGAGATCCTCGGCCAAGAGCTCCATATTCATGCGAATTACCGACAAGGGGTTCTTGATCTCGTGCGCCAGCGCGCCAGCCAACTGCGCGATCTCGTGATATTGCTGGCGCAGACGTTGATTTTCGTCTGCGCCAGCATGAGGTGTGTCGGCCATGCAGCTCGTCCTGATTAGGACTTAACAGCGGGACCGGGCTCTTCCGTAACCCCCAGTTCTCGCAAGGCACGCTTCCGGCTCAATTTCACCCGGTCGTGGTCGTCGATGTCGATCACAAACACTTTCATCTGATCGCCGACCTTACAAAAATCGCCAACACTCTTCACGTAATTGTCGGAGAGCTCGCTCACGTGACAGAGTCCGTCCCGTCCAGGGAGGATTTCGACAAACGCCCCGAAATCCTTGACACTCGTGACCTTGCCATCGTAGATTTTCCCGATCTGCACGGTGGCCGTCACCAACTCCACACGGGACAGTGCCGCTTGAGCCCATTCCGAGTTGCTGCTGGCGATCGTCACCGTTCCGTCGTCCTCGACTTCGATGACCGTCCCCGTGTCCTCTTGGATGCTGCGGATATTCTTGCCACCTGGTCCGATCAGCAGGCCAATCTTCTCCGGGTCGATCGAAGTGCGCAACAGTCGCGGCGCCCACGGTGACAACTCGGCCTTCGGACAGGGAATGGCCAACAGCATCTTACGGAGGATTTCGATGCGTGCCTCGCGGGATTGGGTCATCGTGGCCCGAATGATCTCCTCGCTGATCCCGGCGATCTTGAGATCCAACTGAATCCCCGTGATGCCGTTCTGTGTCCCCGCGATCTTGAAGTCCATATCGCCGAAATGATCCTCGTCGCCGATGATGTCGGTCAACAAGGTCCAGCGATCTTTCTCACAAACCAGGCCCACGGAGATGCCGGCAACGGGATTCGTGATCGGCACACCCGCGTCCATAAGGGCCAACGTCGCGCCGCAAACGGAGGCCATCGAGCTGGAACCGTTGGATTCGAGGATTTCTGAAATGACGCGAACCGCGTAGGGAAAGTCCGCCGGATTGGGGAGCACGGGATTCACACTGCGCTCCGCCAGGGCGCCATGCCCAATCTCACGCCGGCCCGGTCCGCGAATGGGGCGACACTCGCCCACGGAAAACGAAGGGAAGTTGTAGTCCAGCATGAATTTCTTGGAGTATTCCTCCGTGAGTCCATCCACGCGCTGTTCATCGCGCGAGGTCCCCAAGGTCACCGTGACCAGCGCCTGGGTCTCACCACGCTGGAAGACGGCCGAACCGTGGGTGCGGGGGAGAACGGCGACGTGGCAGTCGATATTCCGCAGCGTACTAGAATCCCGCCCATCGGGTCGGGTGCCGGCGAGAATCAAGTCTCGCACCACCTGCTGTTCCAGATCGTGCCACGCCTTGCCAAAAAGCTGTGCGGAGCTGGGATCGGCGGCCGCATCGGGGATCAAGTCGGCCATGGCCTGTTTCTTCAGCGCAGACACGGCCTCGGCGCGTGCCTGCTTCCCCTCGGTCTGCTTGGCCTTTCGGAAGGAGTCGTAGAATCGGCCTCGCAACAAGCCAATAATTTCCGCTGGAGGCGGAACGGTGTGGCTGGTTTTCACCACACCCACGGCAGCCACCAACTCGTCGTGCATATCACAAATCAGCCGGATCGTACGGTGGCACTCGACAATCGCCTCGGCCATCAATGATTCCGGCATTTCACGAGCAAACCCCTCGATCATCAATACCGATTCACGATTGCCCGACACGATCAAGTCCAACTCACTGGATTCCAGGTCCTCGTGGCTCGGAAACACGATCCACTCGTTGCCAACTCGCCCCAAACGCACCGAGGCCAGCGGCCCGCGGAACGGCAGTGGCGAAATTTGCAACGCGGCACTGGTGCCATTCATCGCCAGGACATCGGCATCATTTTGTCGATCGCTCGAAACTACAATCGACTGACACTGCACCTCGTCGTGAAACCACTCCGGAAACAAGGGGCGAACGGGCCGGTCCATCAGTCGGGCCGTGAGGATCTCTTTCGTGGAGGGGCGTCCCTCCCGCTTGAGGAAACCGCCCGGAAATTTCCCGGCCGCAGAGGTCCGCTCGCGGTAATCGCAGGTGAGGGGAAAGAAGTCGATCCCCGGCCGCGGCGGCCCCGACGTGACGGCATTGATCACAACCGTCTCGCCGTACTGCACCACCACGCATCCGGCCGCTTGCTTGGCCAAGAAGCCCGTTTCAAATGATAGAATCTCACGCCCAATTCGCTTTTCAATTCTTGTCTTCGCCATCATTTCCCTCAAATTCAATTTCTCTTGACCCCACACGACCGATCACACATCACCCCGTCCGCCCGTACGGAAACAGTCTCCGAATGGCAGCACGGAATGGCATCACGGTCGAACAACAAGGAACAAGGGAAAAGGGAAACGTTGGCTTGGGGCAGCGGCGGTCCACTGCACAGATCCGAACATCACGAATCCGAACCGCTCGATCCGCCTGAGAGGCCGCCTCGCGCCCATGACCTCACCCGCTGCAAATAACGAGCGAGATACAGGCATCGCCAAGGCCACCCTAGCTGCCAAGAGGCGCAGGCCACCGGCATAGCACACAAGCAAAAAACGAAGCCGTAAGACTACTTGCGAATGTCCAACCGACCGATGACGTCCAGATACCGTTGCGGGGCAACCCGCTTCAGGTAGTCGAGCAATCGCCTGCGGCGACTTACCATCATCAGCAACCCCCGCCGGCTGGCGTGGTCCTTTCGATGGGTGCGCATGTGCTCGGTCAGGCCGTTAATCCGAGTCGTCAGCAGTGCGATCTGGACCTCGGGCGACCCTGTGTCGCTGTCGGACCGCTTGTACTGCCCAATCAAACCCTGTTTCTGCTCATTCGCAATGGTCATGGAATACCCGTGACGGTTACGCGCCGGTGCAACTTGTGCTTCAGCGGCCCTGCCGCACCGTTTCTCCTTTGCCCCCACCCTTCTCGGTAGGGACCCAACAACTAATACGACACCACTTACACGATTACCTACTTACACCACCCAATGTAGCAAGTGATCCGCGGAATGCAACCGCAGATAACGGGCTGTACGGCCAATTTTCGGCAATTCACACCCCGAAGCTCAAAATCCAACGCCGTGAAGGATTTTATGCCGGGAAAGATGGGGGTTCGCTTGTTCCCAGGCAGGAGCCCTCATGTTATGCTGGCCCCTTCAGCACCAGAACGCCTACCCCCCGCGCCTGGGACTCTTTGCCCGGAGGGGCAACGGGGGCGAGCTGGCATCCGGAGCGAGGTCGCTTTTTGGTTGCCCCCCTTGGATCCAACAGGAGAGCCCGCCAGGGCACCGGGCCATGACCGGTAGTCGCAATCACCTCAAGGGCCTGCTGGCCAATCGGCAAGTGGCCCTCGGAGCTCAATTACGCTTTGGCGTGCCGGCGATTGCCGAGCTTTTTGCCACGGCCGGCTACGATTTTCTAGTCATCGATGGTGAGCACGCGCCCCAGACGCCCGTCGGCATCCAGGCCCAATTACAGGCCATTGCCGGTCATGCTTGCACCCCGCTGGTTCGTTTCGGCCGCAACGACTCGGACGAAATTCGGTTGGCGCTGGACATGGGTGCTGGAGGGGTTCTGATTCCACTCGTCAAAACAGCACACGACGTGGAAAAGCTGGTACATGCCTGCCGGTACCCACCGGCGGGGGAGCGCAGCTATGGCCCATCCCGCGCGTATCGTTACGGGTTTGACCGCGACTACTTCGCGGCGGCCAACGATAGCGTGGTAACGATGATCATTATCGAGACCCGCGAGGCCGTGGAAAATATCGATGCCATCCTGGCCGTCGAGGGGCTCGATACGTTCGTGATTGGCACGGCGGACCTGTCGATTGCGCTGGGTGCGCCGCTGGATTATCAGCATCCCGACGTCGTGGCGGCCGTGGATACGATCTTGTCGGCTGCGCGTAGGGCCGGCAAGCCGGCGGGGGTCGGGTACGCCGCGCATGATCACACCCTAATGCGACAACGGATCGATCAGGGAGTGCAGGTCCTGCTGGCCAATGGGGACGAGTGGATCTTGCACGAACAGTGCCAACAAATCGTGTCCCAATTCCAGCCGCTGCGAGCAACGCGGTGACAGAGCCTGGAAAAGAGAGAAACCCGATTTTTTCCCGGCAGAAAATCCGTCACGGCGTGGCCGTTGGGGCGGCCGCAGGCCGCTGCTCTCGGCGGCGGCGTTCGGTCATCGCGATGGCCTTGAGCAGCCCACGAGCCTTGTTCTGTGTTTCCTGATATTCCTGGCTGGGTACACTGTCCGCCACGATGCCAGCCCCCGCCTGCACATAAGCCTTATGGCCTTGCACGACCATGGTTCTGAGCGCAATGCAGGTATCCATATTGCCACTGTAGTCCCAGTAGCCCACCGCCCCCGCATAGGGTCCGCGTCGATGGGGCTCCAACTCGTCGATAATCTCCATGGCCCGCACTTTCGGCGCGCCGGAGACCGTCCCGGCTGGCAAACTGGCCTGCAGCGCATCGAACGCATCGCGGCCTTCGGCCAAGCGTCCGGTGACATTCGAAGTGATGTGCATCACATGGCTGTATCGCTCGATCGACATCACGTCGGACAATTGCACGCTGCCAAATTCAGCGACGCGACCAACGTCATTGCGTCCCAGATCCACCAACATCACATGCTCGGCGCGTTCCTTGGGATCGGTCAATAGCTCCTCTGCCAATCGTTGATCTTCGGCTGCGTCCCGGCCTCGAGGGCGTGTTCCGGCCAGGGGGCGCACGGTCACTTCGCGATCGACGACGCGACAGAGGATTTCCGGCGAGCTCCCCACGAGCGTGACCTCGGGGGTCCGCAGAAAAAACATAAAAGGGCTTGGGTTGACCACGCGCAGCGTACGGTAGATTTCCAAGGGGGGAGCTGTGATCGGCACTTCCATGCGTTGGCTGAGCACGACCTGAAAGATATCTCCCGCCTGAATGTACTCGACGCAGCGTCGCACGGCTTTCTCAAACTCACTCTGCTCAAAATTGGAGCGAACGCTCAACTCTTGTTCGGGATCTCCGTCGTCCCAGGTGTCGACGGGAACCAAGCCACCTCGTGGTGTGGACAAGCGATCCACCCATTCGTCCACTCGATCCACCGCGTCGTCGTAGGCCTGACGCGGATCGGCAAACCGATCCAAACGGGCCATTGCCACGACCATGAGGCATTTGTAGATATTGTCGAAGATGATCATGCGATCGTAGAACGCCAACGACAGATCGGGCAGATTCCGATCATCGGGGGGCGGGGAGGGGAGGTTCTCGACGTAGCGCACCACATCGTACCCCATATACCCCACGGCCCCTCCGCAAAATGGCGGCAACTCGGGGAGGTGGACCGCGCGCAGCGTGGAAAGTCGCTGTCGCACCTCGTCCAAGGGATTTGCCGACGTGAGCCGTTCCGTCGATGAAAATGGGGGGCCGGATCGCTGTGAGCCCGCGCCACGCGTTGCCGTCTCATGCCGAATCGTGACCTCCTCCCCGCGCGCCGTCACCTGTAGGAAGGGGGTCGCCGCCAGGAAGCTGTATCGTCCCACGCGTTCCCCCCCCACCACGCTTTCAAACAGGCAGGCCGTCCCGCCATCATCGATCCGATGGAAAGCCGTCACGGGGGTTAGGGTATCGCTAAGCATGCGGCGATAGACGGGGACCAAGCGACCGTCCTGGGCCAGCGAGCGAAAGGTATCAAAATTGGGTCGGTGTTGCATGCGCCAAGCTTACCGCGCGGCGGCCGCCCATCACAATAGGCAGGGATGCGTGGACGCAAAGTTGCTTCACGATCCGCGGACAACTACAATACGGTCAAGCTCACGAGCGACGCAAAACGCACGAAGCAATCGTTCGTGAGCGCGTCTTGCGGGCCAGGGGACATTCGAACCGACGGGATGAGCGACGCACGCTATGGAAGCCGGGGAGATACTCTTTCGACGCGGTTTGCTGGATGACCAACAGCTGCAACAGGTCCGCCGCGAGCAAAATGGCGAGGGGCCCTTGTGGACGGCGGTCCGATTGGGATACGTGCGCGAGGATGCGGCCCTGCGAGCCATCGCCGAGGCGATTGGCATCCCCTATCTCGACACGAGCGAGACCGAGCCCGACGTCGGCCTGTTGGCCGATTTTCCAGCGCGATTTATTCACCGCGACGGCTTGTTTCCAGTACGCCGCGATGCCCAGAGCCTGACCATTGCCACCAGCGATCCGTTTGACTTGTACGCGCTGGACGAGGTGAGTGCGGCGATGGGACTCCCCATCTCTCCCGTATTGACGCCACGGCAGGAGATCGCCACCTGGATCAAACGACATTTGGGCGTGGGGAGCGAGACGGTCGAGGGACTACTCGGACAGTCCGACGACGCGCCAATTCAGCTCTTGGATGATATCGAAACCGATGGCTCGGAACTCGCCGAATTGGCTCAAGAGGCCTCGGTGATCCGCTTGGTCAACGAGATTCTATTGGAGGCCGTTGCGGCCCGAGCCAGTGATGTGCACATCGAGTCCCAAGCGCACGGCCTGGCGATACGCTATCGCGTGGACGGCATGTTGCAACTGCAGCCGCTTCCCCCCGAGATTCACCGATTTCAAGCGGCCATTTTGAGCCGTTTGAAGATCATGGCTCGCTTGAATATCGCGGAAAAGCGTTTGCCGCAAGATGGCCGCATGAAGCTACGAGTCGCCAATCGCGAGGTGGATGTGCGCGTATCGGTAATCCCCATGCTGCACGGCGAGGGGATCGTGATGCGCATCCTGGACAAGAGCTCGATCGTGTTTGAATTGCGTCAGCTGGGCATGGGTCCAACCATTTACGAGCGTTTTCTGGAACTGATCCAAATGCCGCACGGCATTGTGCTGGTCACGGGCCCGACGGGCTCGGGTAAAACCACCACGCTTTACAGTGCACTTTTGGAGATACGCCGACCGGAAGTCAATATCATCACCTGCGAAGACCCCGTCGAATATCAATTGGAGGGAATCAATCAAATTCAAGTCCACCCGAAAATTGGATTGACTTTCGCCCATTCACTCCGTTCGATCCTACGGCACGATCCGGATGTGATTCTTGTGGGCGAAATTCGCGATCTGGAAACCGCGGAGAACGCCATTCAAGCCTCGTTGACGGGGCACTTGGTCTTCAGCACGCTACACACGAATGACGCAGCGAGTGCCTACGCCCGCTTGATGGATATGGGCGTCGAATCGTTCTTAGTTTCCAGCACTGTGGAAGCCGTCATGGCCCAACGCCTGGTGCGTACCTTGTGTGAACATTGCAAACGGGCCCAACAACCCGCTCGCAGTGATTTGCCCGAAGACTTTCCCCATACCCGGGCGCATGAGATGGGGGTGCCATGCTTTATTCCGGTCGGCTGCCGCCAATGCCGTCACACGGGCTACGCGGGACGGATGGGCATTTACGAATTGCTCCCCTCATCCAACGCCATTCGCACCTTGGCCCACGACCGGGCCAATACTTGGGACTTGGCCCGCGCGGCGTTGCAAGAAGGCATGGTCACACTGCGACAGGATGGCTGGGAGAAGGTCCTGCAGGGTCGCACCAGCGTCGAGGAGGTCGTGCGAGTGACCAAGGGAGATCGCGTCCTCAACCATGACTGAATTCACCTATTCCGCGCGCAACCTCCAGGGCGAACGAGTCGATGGGCTCATCGCAGCCGCCAGCGAGCGCGAGGCGATCGCACAGCTCTCCAGCCGGTCTTTGTTTCCGCTCGAAGTCCGCGAAAAATTGGCGGCGGCGCGGACTCTGCGGCCAACTCGCCGCGTGAGTGGAGAGCAGATGGCAACCTGTTACGGCCAGTTGGCCGCTCTGCTGCGCAGTGGCGTGCCCCTCCTACGTGCCCTCACCGTGCTGCGAGATCAGACCTCGCATGTCGGTTTGCAGGCCGTGTTGTCCGATGTGCATGATCAAGTCGAAGAGGGCATCGCGCTCCCCGTCGCCATGCAATGCCATCCACGTACGTTTCGACCCATGGCGATCAGCATGGCACGCGCGGGGAACGAGGGCGGATTTCTCGAAGACGCTCTTGATCGGGTGGCAGCGTTCACGGAACAAGAGGCCGACCTAAAAAGTCGGACCATGGGCGCTTTGGCCTATCCCGTCTTTCTGTGTGTCGTGGGAACGATCGTAGTGGCCGTCTTGATGATCTTCTTTGTCCCCAGTTTTGGCCAGATGTTCGACGACTTGCGCGAACGGGGTGAACTGCCCATGATGACCGACGTGCTGTTGACATTCAGCAATGGTCTGCGTCAATGGTCGCTGCTGCTGGCCATCGGGGCCGCGCTCGCCTTCGCCGCGGGGCGAAACTACTTGGCGACTGAACAAGGCCAGCGTCAGAAGGATCTGTGGAAGCTCAAATTGCCGCTGCTCGGTTCCATCTTCCAATCACTGGCCGTCGCCCGTTTCTGCCGCGTACTGGGGACCTTGTTGCACAACGGCGTCCCGATCCTCACCGCCTTGGACATCAGCCGTACCGCGGCCGGCAATCGCCTACTGGCAGAGGCCGTGGGAGCGGCCGCGGAAAACATCTCCGCCGGTCAATCGCTGGGGGCACCCCTGGCCAGCAGTGGCTACTTTCCCCCGTCCGTCGTGGAAATGATCGCCGTGGCCGAGGAGTCGAATACCCTGGAACGAGTACTCGTCGACATTGCCGATGGACTGGAACGACGGACGGCGCGGCGCCTCGACCTCATGGTCCGCTTGCTTGAGCCCGTCATGCTGCTCATACTGGCGGGTATTGTGTTGGTGATCGTGCTGGCCCTGCTACTCCCCGTCCTCAAGATGAGCAGTACCCTGTAAGCGGCGTTCCTGATCGTTCCCGCGATCCCTGGAAGGGAGAAACCACCGTGCGAGATAAAACACTCGGTATGCGAGATAAGACGCTCTGTCGCCAAGCTCCAAGACCAGCTTTCACGCTCTTGGAGGTGATGCTGGTCATGGTGATCCTCGTGATCCTAGCGTCACTGACAGGCGTCTACATTCGCAAGACCCAACAAACGGCGCTGATCGACGCAGCCCGAGCGCAGATTGGTCTCTTTGAAGATGCGCTCAAACTGTACGAAATCCACGTCCGCAATTTCCCCACAACCGCTCAGGGCCTGGATTCGCTGATCAACATGCCCGCTGGGCTGGCAAACGAATCCCGTTGGCGAGGCCCATACCTGGAAGGCAAACAGGTCCCTTTGGATCCTTGGGATCATCCCTATCGCTACGAGCTGGCCGACGGTGACAAGCCCGTGATCACCTCAGCCGGCGCCGATAGCGTCGATGGTTCGGACGATGACATCCGCAACGAATAACGTCGCCCCGATGGATCGAGCTCACGCTGGGTTCACGCTGCTGGAAATCACCTTGGTGCTGGCCCTGATGGTAATCGTGTATGCCCTGGCCATGCCTGCGTTGAGGGGTTCATTGGCCAGCCACCGTTTACATGCGGCGGCCGAACAGGTGCGAGTCGATTGGTCCAATGCCCGCGTAGCCGCCATGCGATCGGGTCAGACCCAAGTCTTTACTTGCCGCCCCGAAACAGCCGCCTATCAAATGGCCCCCTGGACCCAAAATGGCGATGATGGCGCGGCGACCGATGCGGAAACTTCGGACCGAGGCCCGCTGGCAGCGGCCCGCTCTCGACGTCTTCGCGAATTGCCCGTCGGCGTGCAGTTGGTCGAGGTGACCACGACCGATTCGAGATCTCAAGGCCTGCAGGCCGACGGCGACAATGGCGCGTTCGCCGTCTACTTTTTCCCTGATGGAACCACATCCCGCGCGCGCCTGGTCCTGTCGAATGCACGGGGTGAACGGGCGGCCATTCGTCTGCGCGATTTGACCGGCATTTCCGAGTTGGAACCCGACGACTCTTAAGCGGCATCGCGACTATGAATCCCAGCCCATTCCACCGTCGCCACACTGACTCTCACGGGCTTTCATTGCTGGAAGTCATGCTTGCGCTCTCGATCTTAGTCATTGGACTGGCCGGCGTCGGTCAATTGATTGCCCTCGGCGCAAAGAGCGCCGCGCTGGCACGCGATCAAGTCCGCGCCCAATTGTTGTGCGAAGCGATTCTGGCCGAGATCGCGGTCGGAGCGAGGCCTGCAGAATCCAGTCCCTTGGCTACGTACGATCCGGATCCGGAGTGGCAGTATGGCGTCGACGCACAGCCAGTAGGCGATTCCGGACTGCGCTCCGTTACCGTAACCGTGCAGCGTGAGGGAAATGAAAAATCGGCCTTCACGCTCGGGCAATGGATCTTTGCGGCCAACGGCATCGCAAATTCGCCGACGGAATCCAACCCGACGAACAATCAAGATGGTGATCCGCGCGTCAACGACCTCAATTGAATGAATCTCGCTCCCAGGCAGGGCCTTGTCCCATGCGCTCAACAATTGCCAGCCACCCCAAACGTCGTCATCGCGGTATCTCGCTGCTAGAGACCATGTTGGCACTGGCTATTTCCAGTGTGATGATTGGCCTGATCGGAATGGCGTTGAATATCTCATTGGGTACACTTGATCGGGGGAAGCAGGAAACGACAGCGGCCCAATTGGCGCACACCCTATTGCGCCAAATTTCCCACGATCTGCGTTGTGCCCTCCCACCTCCCGGCGCCCCAAGCACCTCTAGACCTGGAACCGATTCGGTGGATACCTTGACGCCCGACTCGTCTGCTGACGCAACCAGCGCCAGTCTATCCACAAGCGTGTCGCCGGCCTCCAAGTCCAACTCGGGGCTGATGGGCAATCGTGAGGAATTACAGTGGGATCTGCTGTACGTGCCGCGACCGGACGAGGTTTCCTCGACAACCCACAATGGGACCATTTCGGCAACAGGATACTCGGCGAGCGGAATCAAGACGGTTGCATACTTCATGCGCCGTGGCACGGCGGACAACGGCCTGGCTCGAGCGCCGAGTGCGGCAGAGGGCCTGATCCGTCGAGAAACCGATCGGGCGACGTCACAGTGGGCCGTGGACCGCGGCCAACTTGCGTCGTCCGACGAAACCCTCGAGCCCCTGGCGCCCGAAGTCGAATCGCTCGAGTTTCGCTACTTCGACGGTACCCAATGGCGCGAGGAGTGGGATTCGACCCTAGCAGGTCGTCTACCCGTCCTCGTGGAAATCACGATTGGCATGCGCGACGTCGACGACAGCCACAACCGATTGCCGGGAACCCCAGTCGCGCATCGTGTTGGTTCGTCCCTGGATGCACTGCAGGGAGACTTGGTGTTCCGCACGGTGGTGCCCATCGCGGCGGTCCAAGGACGCGCGGAGGTCGACTGGCCCAATAGCTCCGACACCGACAACAACGCCGACAACGCTGACTCCACGCTTAGCGCCGAGCCGCAACCATGAAAATCCAGGCGACGAAAAAACGCGGGGGTGCGACTTTCACGACACGCACGCAGCGCGCGAGACCGCGTCGGCGCGGATTGGTGCTGCTGTTGGTGCTGGTCGCCATCGTACTGCTGTCTTTGGCCGCCTACACCTTTGCCCATTGGATGACGGCCGAGTTGGCCGCGGCTAGCGCGCGCGGGGACCAAGGTCAAGTTGAACTGCTGGTCGACTCCGGCGCGTCGCTGATTCGCAGCGTCTTGACGGAAGGGGCAGGGGGGCGTCCCCCCAGCGGCGACCTTGCCGACAACCCGGCCATCTTTCGCGGCGTGTTGGTACGAAATGATGCCGACAGTCGGTTGCGCGGCCGGTTCACCGTCCTTGCAGCCCATCCGGCCTCGGAATTCGTCACCAGCGGCGGCGTTCGCTACGGACTGTCCAATGAGTCCGCGCGTTTTAATCTGGGCCATTTGGCTGCACAAGAAACGGCCGGCCGCGAGATGCTATTGAAATTGCCCGGCATGACCGAAGACGTAGCGGATGCGATCCTGGATTGGGTCGACGCGGACGACATG
>SXGT01527797.1_pt1 | contig 21902 bp, 15 predicted proteins | sample 3176221 | NCBI WGS metagenome assembly SXGT01 (sample SAMN11356862, study PRJNA531348) | freshwater metagenome | isolation source: freshwater sample F1-120 | place: China: Fuxian Lake, Yuxi | collected 2017-12-25
GAACGTCTCGTCGAGCATGAGTATTCGCGGTCGAACGGCTAACGCCCGCGCTAGTGCGACGCGTTGCCGTTGCCCTCCGGACAGCTCTGCGGGGTAGCGTTTACCAAGCCCACCGAGCCGGATGAGCGCCAGAAGCTCGGTCACGCGGGCCGTGACCTCGGCGTTCGCGACATGCCGAACACGCAAGCCGAACGCAACGTTCTCGAAGACGGTCATATGGCGAAAGAGAGCGTAGTGCTGAAAGACAAATCCGATATTGCGATCTCGTGCGGACCGATCGGTGACGTCCTCGTCCTGAAACAGGATCGTGCCTCGGTCGGCGGTTTCAAGTCCAGCAATGATGCGCAGGAGCGTCGTCTTGCCAGAGCCTGAAGGACCAAGGAGGGCGACAAGCTTGCCCGTCGGGATTTCAACTTCCACGTCATCCAGAGCCACAAAACTGCCGTACTTTTTCGAGACGTTCTGAATGCGAATACTCATGGCCCGACCTCCGTTTGTCCTGTCGGCGCGGATTCCTCATCGCTCGCGGTCCGCGCCGATATGCGTTCCACGACGACCTTGGCAACCAGTGTGAACAGCGCCATCAACGTCAACAAAGATGCCACCGCAAAAGAGCCGGGGGTGTTGTACTCTTGAAAGAGCTTTTCCACGCGCAACGGCATCGTTTCGGTTTCACCGGCGACGTGGCCGGAGACGACGGACACCGCGCCGACTTCGCCGATGGCCCGGGCGTTGCATTGAATGAAGCCAAATAAGAGACCCCATTTGATATTGGGTAAAGTTACGCGCCAAAAGAGTTGCCAGGCGTTGGCGCCGAGGCTGACCGCCGCCATTTCTTCGTCGCTCCCAAGGGCCTGCATCAATGGGATCAATTCGCGCGCGACGAATGGAAGTGTCACAAACGTCGTACCCAGAAGCAGTCCCGGCCAGGAGAAAATCACACTCATGCCAATGTCGCGCAAAACGGGGCCAAGGTATCCCTGCATGCCGAAGAGAAGAACGAACATCAGGCCCGCGACCACCGGGGAAACCGCGAATGGCAAGTCGATCAAGGTGACCAGCAGGGTCCGGCCTGGAAACTTGAACCGTGTGAGAGCCCATGCCGCCGCCAAGCCAAAGACCGTATTCAGCAGCACCGCGAGCGGCGCCAACGTCAGGGTCAGCCAGATCGAATGGCGCGTGTCGGGATCGCCGAACAAACTGTCCAAGTAGGCGCCCAAACCCGAGCCAAGCGCTTGAACGAAGACATACACGACCGGTAACACAATCACCCACGTAACCACGCCGACGGCAGCGGTGATGAGCAAGCATCGAAGCCAAAGCGGCTCGCTGGCCGCCATCGGGTCGGCACGCGATTCATTGCGATTGCGTTCAGGATGCATAACGACGACTCCAGCGTTCGAGCCAGTTGATGAGGCCTAGCGACACAATCGAGCCGATCAGCAGTACGATCGCGATCGCGGTCGCTTCCGCATAGGCGTATTCCTCCAGCCGAGCAACGATCAGCACCGGCGCGATCTCCGTCTGGAACGGCATGTTGCCGGAGACGAACACGACCGAGCCGTACTCTCCGAGTCCGCGGGCGAAAGCCAATGCAAAGCCGGTTGCGATGCCAGGCGCAAGGGCCGGGAGCAGTACGTAGCGAAACGTCTGCCAACGCGACGCGCCGAGACACGCGGAGGCTTCCTCCACCTCCTTGTCCAGACTCTCCAGAACGGGCTGCACTGTACGAACCACGAACGGCAAGCCAACAAAGACGAGCACGATCACCACCCCCATTCTTGAGTACGCGGCTTCGATCCCGATCGGCACGAGGAACTGGCCCAGCCAGCCCGACTCTACGTATAGGCTGGAATAAACCAACCCCGCGACCGCGGTCGGTAACGCGAAAGGCAAGTCGACGAACGCATCCAGCAGCCGCTTGGCCGGAAACTCGTATCGCACCAAGACCCAGGCAATCAGCAAGCCCATAAGTACGTTGATTGACGCCGCCGCAAAGGATGCCCCGAATGTCAGCCCATACGCAGCCCGGCTGCGATCCGTCCAGACAGCGTTCCAGAACTGCTCCGGCGACAACGAGAAAGCCTTGGCCCCACACGCCGCCAGCGGAATGAATAGGAGAATCGAGAGATACACCATCGTGAAGCCGAGACTCGACTTGAAGCCCGGTAGTACGCGGCGGCTCAGGCGTGGCATTGCTGGGCCTCCCTGTCTTGATCGTTTGTCCATCTCATGAGAGTGTTTCCTTATTGCCTTGTGCTACTTTCGCTTCTGGTAAATCCGATCAAAAACACCGCCATCGGCGAAGAACTTTTGCTGGGCCTCATCCCAGTCGCGGACAGGCACCAAATTCATGGGTGGGAACACAGCGGCGTGTTTTCGAAGCACGACGTCATTGCTCGGCCGATAAAAGTGCCTTGCAAGTATCTCTTGCGCCTCGTCCGTATAGAGGAATTTCAGATACGCCTCGGCTGCGGCTCTGGTTCCCTTGCGATCGATATTGGCGTCCACGACGGCCACGTGCGGCTCCGCCCTGATGCTGAGCGGCGGGTAGATCAACTCGAGCTGTCCGTTCGATTCACGAATTTCCAGGTGGGCTTCGTTTTCCCACGTCAGATGCACATCGCCAATGCCCTTTTGCGAGAACGTTGACGTGGATCCGCGTGCGCCCGTGTCGAGGACGGGAACCTGGCGATAGAGTTTCGTCACGAACTCCTCCGCCTCCTGCTCGGTGCCCTTTTTTTCGGTCACCGACGCCCATGCAGCCAGAAAACTGAGCTTGCCGTTACCCGACGTCTTGGGATTGGGAGTGATGATTTTTACGTCGGGCCGAATCAAATCGGGCCAATCCTTGATTTGCTTCGGGTTGCCTTTACGGACAACAAAGACGATGGTGGAAAAATAAGGAAGCGAGCGCTGCTGCAAACGTTCCTCCCACCCTTCTTGAATCAACCCCTTTCGCCGAATGGCATCGGTATCCGACCAAAGGGCAAGCGTAACCACGTCGGCTTCGAGCCCGTCGATCACCGCACGTGCTTGGCTGCCTGAGCCCCCGTGCGATTGCTTGATGCGAACCGATTGTCCGTACTCCACCTCGTAGGCCGCGGCAAAGCGTTTGTTGAGATCCTTCCAAAGTTCCCGTGTCGGATCGTACGATACATTCTGCAACTCGACGGTACTCCCGTTCGAGGATGAACTGCACCCGCCTATCGCCAGCAAGAAGAAAAAAACAACTGCCATGGACATGCACTGCTTCATGAAAACACCCTAAAATAATAAACACGATCTAATTGGTGATAATTAACTGCAAAAAAAAGACAGCCTCTCAGATGCCCTCGCCATGAATGAATTCTGGGCTAAAAACCTCATCCGATCGGACCACCGCCCCGGCGAAAACACTCGCCAAGGTCGCCTCATCCATCAGGCGGGCGACGTAGTTGCGAACATCGAGAAGCACCCGGCGAAAACGACAGGTCCGTTCCTGTGAGCACGGTTCATAGTGCGCGGTTGACACACATCCAATGGGAGCCAAGACTCCATCGAACTGGCGGACGACTTGGCCCATCGTAAGTTGTTGTGGGGAAATCGCCAGGACGAAACCTCCGACTCGGCCCGGGAGGCTATCCACCCATTTTCTTGACTTCAATTCGAGCATGATTTGCTCCAGAAAACGCCTGGGAATGTCGTTGCGCTCTGCAATTTCGCGGATTGACAACGGGCCTTTCCCTGCATTCTCGACCAGGGTAAACAATGCCCGCAACGCGTAATCAGACTTTCGCGAGAGTTTCATCGGCACTCTCCATGGAGCAACATAAACTAATACCAATCTAGTCGTGTTTTTATTATAGCGAGCCCCTCTTGGCAAGATCAGTTTCAAGAATTTGTGGATTTCGTATACGCCCCTTGGCGAATATCGACCTTGTGAATTACCACTGCGTTGTTATAATCCGCGTCGCCTGGGCCGGAGTGCGCCCGCGCGGAAGCGGCAGAACACGGACGTTCTTCGCCGAGCCATTGAAGGATTCATGATCAAGTCCATTTACCTGTTGTCGTGTGCTTTGACCTTCGGACAAGCGAGTGACCGCTCCGAATGGCTGCTCACGCCCCAGCTGGCTCCGGGACTCGAACTTATCTACACCGGCACTTTTGCCGAGGAATCGTTGATCCCCAACGTCCGCCATCAGAGGCAGTATCGCCTCGAGACCAATTTGCTCGTTCTCGATACCGGTGTCAAGGAATATCAGATCGCCCTCATGACCGCCATGAGCCTGCAGGAAGCACGCCAGCCCAACGATAAGAAAGACGGGCCGACGTCGGTCCGGATCGAACTGGCGCGGATCGACCTGCAGGGGCGAGTGCGTGGCAATGACAAGAAGGTCCTGGAAATCCCGCTGAAAGCGCCCCCAACCCTGGAATTTGGCTTCCTCGTCCCGGCGCCTCAGGCGCGCGTGGGGCGCAACTCAAGCTGGGACACTGCCAACGAGAAACTTCCCGGCCAGCGCTGGCAGGTCGTCGGCACAGAATCGGCCGGCGGCGTTACCTGCATCAAGGTGGCCGGCCTGCAACAATCCGACGACTGGGAACGCCCACGCGCTGATCAAACCGCTTGGCGCCGACGCGATCTCCTCTGGCTCCATCCGCAACTCATGGTCGCGGTGAAGGTGGAACGGATCATCGAACGCCGCGATCCGGCTCGTGATGCCCCCACCCATCGCACCGTCGTTCGCTACGAACTCGATAGCCGTCTGCAATACCCAGGACTCCTTTTCGAAGACCGCAAGAAAGAGATCCTGAAGGCCAGTAAGTTCCAAGAAGATGCCCAGCAGCTCCTGCGCCAGCCAGGCTCGAACAAGCAACAGATCGACGGCCTGATCCAGCGAGTCTCGTACCACCTCGACCGGCAACCGACGACGCAGACGACACCGTATCGCAAAGCCGTCGCGCATATCAAAGCCGTCCTGGTGAAGGCACAACAGGGAGAATTCCCGGTCCCGAACATGATCGAGGAGCCGCCCGTGCCGGCATCCAAAGCACTTACCATCGGCGATCGCGTCCCCGACTTCGCCGTAAGCAGTCTCATCGAGGAGAAGGCTGTCAGCATGCGCCACCTCCAAGGCAAGCCGATTGTCGTGATCTTCTTCAATCCAGCCACGCCACTCGGCAGGGACGTGATGAACTACGCAAAGCGGCTCAACGACAAGCAAGACGGCAATCTCGGGATCATGGCGCTGGCAGTCACCCACGACGCAGACCTCGCCCGGAAGCAACACAAGGACATGCGCTTACCATTTACGATTCTCGATGGAAATGCCATGCGACTCACGTTTGGCGCTCAGGAAACGCCTCGGTTCGTCGTCGTTGACAGCGACGGGCTGGTTCGCGCAACGTTGACAGGCTGGGGCTTTCACACTCCGTATGAGATCGACGAAGTGCTGCAGAAGTGCCTGAAGAAATGATCAGACTCGCCACGTTCTGGAGAGGGGCGTAAACTCGTCAAGTTGCCGAGCCTGCCGATTCATACGCGGCGGTGTAATCGTTCGATCTTCTTTTCACGGAACAGTGCAAACGGTCGCTACATTCAAATCATCCCGCCTCGCGCGCCTCTGCGAAGATTCCTGTACGATCTTGCATCGTGGGATGGGCAGACGATACGATGAACGTGGGGGGATGGCACCCATTCGCTAGTTGGGCCAATCCCTGATGAGGTAGCCAGTCATGGATTACCAGATCCAACCCAATTCGCGCCGCTGTGCCGTCACTGGCAAGGAGATGCAGCCAGGCGATCGCTATTACTCCGCGCTCGTGGACGAGGAACAAAAACTTGTTCGCAAGGACTACAGCGCCGTGGCCTGGCAAGGCCCGCCAGGCGGGACGGTAAGCTTCTGGACCGGCCATGTGCCGACGGACACGGAGAAAACCAAGCCGCGGTTCGACGACGACTTGCTCGAGGATTGTTTTCAACGGCTCGAAGGCCAGGCCGAGCCGAGCCGGGTCAACTTCCGCTACGTGGTGGCGTTGCTCTTGATGCGGCGCCGGCGTTTTCGGTATGAGACAGCGGTCGTGGAGGCAGGCGTCGAGAGAATGATCCTGCGTTGCCAGCGGACCCAGACCAAGCATGAAGTCATCAATCCGCATCTAACCGACGACGCCATGGCTCAGGTGCAAGACGAGGTATTCAACGTGCTGGGCTGGAAGTGAATCGTTGAGCTGCAGGTCAGTGGCCCACCTGGGCCTACGATAAACGGCTACACAAGCGGAGATATCAACGTGCCGAAAACCGTTCACCTCCTCTGCATCGGACTGCTCACCGTTTTCGCTACCGGCTGCGAGAGCACACGCTGGAATTGGCTCAAGCGCGATCCCGGCAATGATGTCGCCGGCGCCAAGCCGGGCGCGGCGCCAAGCGTCAAGGGACTCGTCGATTACCTCAATGACAATGCCAAACGCGTGCGCACCCTTCAAGTCAACGACCTCGATGTGGATGCGACCATGGAATCGCAGTCCTTCAATCTGCGCGGGCGAATCTACGCGGAGAAGCCGAAGAACTTCCGCATGAAAGTGACGCTCTTTGGCAAGGACGAAGTCGACATCGGCTCGAATCCGCAGGAGTTCTGGTTCTGGGCGCTGAAGAACCCGGACAAGTATCAGTATTTTTGCAGCTACAAGGACCTCAACGCGGGCAAGGTGGCCATGATGCCACTGCCGATTCAACCCGAATGGGTGATGGAAACTCTCGGCCTAGGCCCCTACGGTCCTGCGGACCGGTACCAGCTCGAACCCGACGGCCAGCAGCAGGTCCGCTTGATCGAAAAAACGAAATCACCGCAAGGCTACGCGGTGCGCAAAGTGATCGTGATGAATCGCAAGGAGGTGCGTGCGCCGCAGCCGCAGATCACGGCCTTTCTGTTGCTGGATGACGCAACCGGCCGGGAGATCTGCTCCGCGCACATCACGAGCACAACGCAGGACCGGATCACCGGCGCAATTCTGCCGTACAAGATGGAGCTGCGCATGCCGACCCAGAAGATGAAGATGGCCCTCCGCATGGATGGAGTGACCGTTAACGGCCAAATCGTCGGCACGGCGTTCCAGCGGCCCCAGATGGCCGGCACAGAACAGTTCAATCTCGCCACGGGCCGTACCGAGCCGTGGAACCTCCAGCGCACCGGCGGGTTTCAGCGCTGAGCTGGTGCGCTCTCACGTGTGGAGTGACGGATGGGGATTGTAGACGGCACACTCCGTGTGCCGGACTCCGCACACGGAGTGTGCCGTCTACGATGGCCGGCCCCCTCACCCGACGATTGACGGAGCACTCGTTTGATCAATCGCACCGCTTGCGGCTTCGCGAACGCTCACCGCCACCACATCGCCATGCCGACGACCACTGCCAGCGCTACCAGCAGCGTTACGCCAATCAGCGTCGGCCCGGGATAGTCGTTCACGAACGCCCGCACCGCATGCACGAATAGCCCGAAGCTGGTTCGACTACGCATTGATCGCAGTTGACGCCGTAAGTACTTGCGATGCTCCAGCAGCACCGCTCGGCCCGCCTGCCAATCGAAGAGCAGATCGTCCCGCTGCTCGCCGCCGATCGCGCGGGCGATCGACAACGGCACCTTGAATTTGGCAAGCACCACCACGCGATAGCCTGGCCTGCCTGGCTGGCCGAGGAAGGCGGGGTATTTCTTCATCACGTCCGCGATTTCGGCAAGGCGCCTGGCAAACCCTTCGGCCTCCTTGGCCGCCCCCTTCTTGGGGATACTCTTGAGCAACTTGCCGACCCGTTCCCAGGCGTGAAGTAGCTGACGTGTGATTTCCACTCGATCAATGACTGCGTCGAGCGTGCCGACATTGCTGGTCGCCTCCTCGGATTCTTGCCCGAGGGCGCGCATCAAGTTTGCGTCGATCGTTCGCTCGTGCGGCTTGCTCGGCGCGACGAAGGGCTGGGCGGCCATGACCTCGTTCGCCGCGGAGTCTTCCTCCAGGACCGGCTCATCCGGACCGTCGGCATCGTCTACGCGCACCGGTGGCGGCTCGGCGCGCCAGTCGAGCTTCGTCTGCTCGATGACCATGGTGTCTTGCTTGGCACGCTTCGTCGCCGCGGCGGCGCCTACCGGAGTTGATTGCTTGCTGCTTGCCTCGGCCAGCTTGATGAACGCCTCCGCAAGACGGTTCATTCCTTCCGTGGCTTCATCCGGATACGAAAGCTGATAGGTGCGTAGCTTCGCCATGCATTCCTGCACGCGTTGTTCGATGACGCACAGATTGTATTCGTCGGGCGGCAAGCCCAGCAGCGTCCACGGATCGGGCGGCCACGTGGTCTTCGCCAAGCCCAGCCATTTGCACAGCAGTTCTGATTTCATGGCGACTATCGTTTGCGTCCTACCCTCGGCCCGTCAGGCTCCGGCCAAATCGAGCATGGTACTCAGTGTATCATGCCAGAGCCCTGGGCCCATTGCAAACGAATGCCGGCGCGTGGATCGAACCTACCGAACGGTCGAAACCATCGACGACACAGGAATGAGGCCGAACTCACCCATCCAATCGCCACGGTGCGCGCAACGGACGCCGAAGGTGACGGTTGGCGGCTTCTGCGAGTGGCCCCATGAATTGCTCTTCGGCTGGATTCCATTCGAGTGTTTGGCCGGGGAAGAAGCGTAGAGCGATCACGCCCAGATGACACACGCTGATTGAGCGATGCCCAACATTCGCCGAGCAGATCGGCGTTGCGCGGGAGCGAATACAATCGACAAAATTACTCATGTGGGCCTCAGCCCGCGGCAAGCGGACCGCGCCCGGATGCAACGGCTCCTCCAGCAACCGGCGGTCGCTCGCCTGGATACTATCGCGACTGACCCATATCCATTGCTGGTTCTCGCCGGCAAACAAGATGCCATTCTCAGCGGCTCTTTCGGTGCCGCGCACCGTTTCCCGCATTGTCCAGCCCGCAGGCGGAGCGCTGCGACAGGTCAAGCGGGTACCGTCGTTGGCGCTGGATGCATTGTCGTAGGTGTATTCGACTTCAAAGGTCGGCGCCACATTGAAGCAATTCGGAAGTTGAACGGGGGCGGTTCCGGTAGCTGTGATGCGGCACGGACCGCTCTCATCCATGCCCAGTGCCCACTGGACGATGTCGTTGTGGTGGGCGCCCCAATCCGTTAGCCTGCCGCCGGAAGTCTCATACCACCAGCGAAAATCGTAGTGGCAGCGCTGGAGAAAATAATCGGACACAGGCACCGGGCCTGACCAGAAATCCCAATCAAGTTCGGTGGGAACGGGCTGCGCCTGGAACGGGCCGCCCGTCGGGTTCGCGCCGACCAGCGTGGTAACTCGCTGAACGTGTCCGATGCGGCCATTGCGCACCAGTTCAGCGGCCAGGCAGAACCGGCCTTCGAACTCGGTGCGCTGCTGCGTGCCTGCCTGGAAGATGCGCCCGGTTTCCTGTGCGACACGTGCCACCCGCTGTCCTTCCTCGATCGTCAGGGTCATCGGCTTCTCACAGTAGACATCCTTGCCGGCCCGCATGGCCGCGATCGCGATCAAGGCGTGCCAGTGATCCGGGGTTCCGATCGTCACGGCCTGGATGCCGGGATCGTCGAGCAAACGACGGAAATCGTGGTGGATCTGGCAATCGCGCGTCCCGCCGACGCGATCCCTTTTCACCTGCTGCTGCGCAAACTCCGCATGGACGCGATCGACATCGCAGACTGCGACCATCCGAACGCCACTCTCGAGCATGGCCTTGTGCATGATCGCGACGCCGCGGGAGCCATGAATTTGAGTGTTCGCGCGCGGGCGCGTGCGATTGGTACCGGTGCCGATGGCTCCCATGACGATCCGGTCGTTCGAGCTGCCCCGACGTCGGCGACGGGAAATGCGCAGGACATCGGCAATCGTTTCCCGGGCAAACCACAGAGGAATCCCAGCCGCCAGCAACCCGCCGCCCAGGCAGGCGAGAAAACCTCGTCGCGACCAGTTGCCACGTTCCATGATCCCACTCCCTGTGTGAAGTTAGCGCTCGGTCGGCCCCACCTCAAAACAGGCGACCTTGTCCTGATCGCGCAAATAGAGCCGACCATTGGCGACCACCGGGACCGACCAGCCGGCCCGCCTGGTCGAGAAGGTGAATCGCGCTCGTTCCTGATATTTCGCCGAGTTGGCATCTGCCAGCGCCACGACGCCGTTTTCGCCGTAGATGAGGAGCTGATCGTTGACCAGCAGAACGGTCCCTTTGTCGAAGCCTCGCTCCTTCCACAGGATCTTGCCGGTGCGAAAATCCATGCAGGTCAGAATGCCATGGTCGAAGCCATAAAGGTGATCCTGGTGACGCACACACGTCGAAAAGTGGTTACGCATCCGTCGATGCTGATAGACGAGAACGGCCTGCCAGGTTTCGCCGGACTTCTCTACCTTGAGTACCGCACACCCAGGGCCGTGGCCCGAGGAGATGAAGACGTAATCCTTGGCGACGATCGGCGTCGCGATGTTGCACTGCTGGTCGCTCGGCCAAGGATACTCCCAGACAGCCGCGCCGGTCTGCGGGTCAACGCTGACGAGGCGACTGGCGGTAAAGAATAGAATTTGGCGTTGCCCTGCCAACGTGGCCGACACTGGTGAGCTATAGCTGGCAGCGTCACCATGTTGGCGCCAGACCACGGCGCCGGTGAGTTTGTCGAGTGCAACGAGCGAATTGCCATGAGGACCGCCGGGCTGGACATAGACACATGGCCCGTCGACGAGGGGTGAGAAGGAAACGCCCCACTTCGGAATCTCGGCCTGGAACTCGCGCACGAGGTCTTTCTTCCAGACCAACTCCCCCTGCGGCTGATCGGTTAACGCCTTCAAGCAATGCATCATGCCACTGGCGCCGACGGCGTAGACATAGTCGCCATCCACGACGGGCGTCGCGCGGGGTCCACTGCCGTGTTCATTCTCGTAGGAGCACGGGGAGGAATAGCGCCAAATCTCGGCGCCCGTGTTTGCGTGCCAGCAAACTATCACTTCAGTCTGGGCTTCGCGAAAGGTTGTGAAGAGTCGTCCTCTGACGATGGCAAAACTGGCATGGCTGTCGCCGGACTCCTTCTGCCAAAGCAAAGTCGGGCCCGTCGCCGGCCAGTCCGTGCGAAAGCCGTCTTGAACCGCTACGCCATCGCGATTCGGCCCGCGCCACTGGGGCCAATCGCCTTGTCGGCTGGACCGGTCGGCCAGGGGCTGGGTCGCCAATTCCTGCATCCGAACGACATCCTGGCGATCATGCTCATGGCGGCGATAGTGATACACCGCCATCGCCGCGGATCCAAAAATCAGCAACGTGAGCGCCATCCACAGCAACATGCGAAAGCCAGGAAGCCGACGCAAAACAAGAGGCATAGGAGGACTCACGGTTTCGCAGAACAAATGGCAATTTCCGTCGAGGAGCGGCAGCGACAAGTATTCATGCCAACCTAGGCTGGGGTTTTTCCGCGTGCTCGTTGGTTAGCAGGCGAAAAACTGCAAGTCATACGGGTATTTCAAGTCTTGCTGCTCGCCCTATGCATTTGCTCGGCATTCCGGGCCCTCAACTTTTGGTTCATCCGGTTAATGCGTGGGTAAGCGGTAGCCCCAAGCGGAGCCGCCTCGTTCTGCATGCAGATTTGCAACCAATTTGGATTATCAAAGATGATTAGTACAACACGTGCTGCATGACCTATGGTGCACTGACCCACTATCAAGTATCTCATTCTGAGGGGGAGATCGTTATACTTTGTTATACCATCCGTGCCGCCACCCACTTTTTCTTGAAAAACCACCCAGATCAGTGTCATAACCCATTGAACTGAGATCAGTTATGCCGATGAGGCGATTTCCGCCGGTGGATCTCGGATGCGACAGGAATCGCTGTCGTCTTAAGACCGTCGCCCCTGGACTCCATGGGAATGGTGAAGGAGCCCAGAGGAGTCAATTAAATAAGTACTACCCAACTTTCTTTGCGCCTTGGCGCCTCGGCGAAAGATCCTGGCATAGCTCCTTCGCGAAGATCACGAGGGCCCCTCGCGCCTCAAGCCGCCTTGTTTGGTGAAACCCGTTTGTGCTACAAATGCCCCGTATTTCGCTTGGTACGCGGCCTTCCGGAAGGATTCGCACATGGGAATGAGGAACTTCATCCGCGCTCTGCGCTTCGCCTGGCCCTACCGCTTTCGACTTGGCATATCTTTCCTTTGCGCTCTCCTGGCCGCTGCGCTCTGGAGCTTGAACTTCACGGCCATCTATCCGATCTTGAAGATTTTCGGCACGGGCCAGAACCTGCAAACGTGGGTCGATTCGGCGATCGAGAAATGCCAAAAGGAACAGATCGACCCCGCCAAGAAGACGATGGCGGAGCTGACTCAGCAAGCCCAGGACCTGGAGAAGGAACCGAAGGACCACCAGCGGGCCCGCAAGGAACGCCATCTGGTCGGGGAAATGGCCGCCATCGAATCGGCACTGAAAAGCTCGCAGGATGAGCTTTATCGGTACCACATCGTCAAACGATTCATCGACAATTACTGCCCCACCGACCGGTTTCAAACGCTGCTCGCCGTGCTGGTCGCCGTCGTGCTCGCCGTCGCGCTGCGCGGGGGGTTCGAGTTTTGGCAGGAATCGCTCGTCGGCGCCGTCGTCAACCGTTCGCAATTCGACCTGCGCAATCGCTTTTTCCGCCGCGCCATTCATCTGGACGTTCAGTATTTCGGTGAATCCGGCACGCATGAACTGATGACTCGCTTTGTGCAGGACATCGATCAGCTTGGCAACGGCATGCGCACGATCTTCGGCAAAGTCGTCGCCGAGCCGCTCAAGGCGATGGCGTGCATCGCCGTTGCCGCGTGGATCAACTGGCAGCTCACGTTGATGTGTTTGATTCTCGTACCGTTCGCGCTGCTCATCCTGACCCGTTTCGGCCGCCTGATGAAACGAGCGACACGCCGCCTCCTGGAAGGCATGTCGAGCATGTTCAAGATTCTGCAAGAGGTGTTTCAAGGGATCCGGATCGTCAAGGCGTTCGCGCGTGAGCCACGTGAACGCCGCCGCTTCCACAAGGCAACACGCGACTACTTCAACAAGGCGATGTGGGTGGTCACGCTCGATGCGCTGACCAGTCCGGTGATCGAAGTGCTAACGGTCGTTGCCGTGGCCATCGTGTTCGGCCTCGGCGCGTACATCGTGCTGGAAAAACCGACCACAATCCTCGGCATACCGATTGGCGACCAGCCGCTGGAAGCGGAGACGCTCCTGCAACTTTACGCGTTGTTGGCAGCCGCGGCCGACCCGGTGCGCCGTCTTTCCAATGTGTACACGCGCATCCAATCCGGCTGCGCCGCCGCTGACCGAATTTTCAACTACATGGATAAAGAGCCGAAGATCCAGTCCAATAGCGAATCCTTCGTTCTCGCGCGTCACCACAAGGACATCGAGTTTCGCAACGTCTGTTTTTCTTACATGCCAGGCCAGGTCTTGCTTGAGGGGATCGACTTGCAAATCAAGCACGGGGAAATCGTCGCCTTCGTCGGTAAGAATGGGTGCGGCAAGACGTCGCTCCTCAATCTCCTGCCTCGCTTCTACGATCCTGATCACGGCAGCATCTGCATCGACGGCGTCGACGTACGCAACGTCAACCTGCGCTCGCTGCGTAAGCAGATCGCCGTCGTCACACAGGACATGTTCCTTTTTGATGACACGATCTTTAACAACATCGCGTACTCTCATCCCAAGGCCACGCGCGAGCAGGTCGAGGCAGCGGCCAAGAAAGCCCAGGCTCACGAATTCATCACGAACGACTTGCAGGGCGGTTATGACTACATGGTAGGCACGGATGGCAAGAAGCTCTCCGGCGGACAAAAGCAGCGCATCTGCCTGGCCCGCGCCTTCCTGGCCGACCCGACCATCCTGATCCTGGATGAATTCACCAACCAGAACGATCCCGAAGCGGAAATCTATCTTCATCGCGCCATTCATGAATTGCGCCACGATCGCACCATCTTGCTGATTACCCACCGCCTGCACACGCTGGAAATCGCCAACCGTATCGTCGTACTCGATGAAGGGCGCGTCGCCGCCGTTGGCACCCATATCGAGCTGATGAAGACGTGCCCGATTTATCAGCGCGTGCACGACGTCCAGCAACAACGGCTCGTGGCGTGACCTCCTGGTCTTGCGGCGGAAAGATCTCTCATTACGAACGCTAATCGAGGTTCAGACCTCATGAGCAGGCTGCGTCCGTTACTTCCTTGGGGCGGACTCGTCGCCTATTGCGCCATTCTCTTTTTTCCATTCCTCGGCGCGCGCGACCTGACCAGCAGCCACGAAGCCCGCGCGGCGCAGGACGCACAGATGATTCTTGACTCGGGAAGTTGGCTAGTCCCGCGCCTCTTCGATCAGCATCTCGAACTGCAAAAACCACCGCTGTACTACTGGCTCGTTGCGACGCTGGGCTGGCTGAACGGAGGCCGCGTCGATGTCTGGGCGGTGCGACTGCCTGCCGCACTGTCGGCGGTGGGGTGCGTGGTTTTCTTGTATTTGTTCGGCCTGCGCGTGAAGCGGCCGCTGGCTGGGTTGTTCGCCGGACTGATCCTGGCAAGCTGCCTGCACTTTACCTGGCTCGCCCAGGTTGGCCGTATCGATATGCCGCTGACATTGACGATCACCGTGGCGCTTGGCGCCTTTTATCTCGGCACGGTAGAGGAAGGTTTCCGCCAGCGTTGGCACGCGCTGGGTTATCTCGCCCTGGCGGCCGGACTGCTCCTGAAAGGCCCGATCGCCGCGGTATTGCCCGCCGTCGTCGTTGGCGTGGCCTGGCTGTTGCGTTCGCGGCAAATCGACTGGCGTTCGAACACGCTCTTGTGGGGCGTTCCACTCATGCTGGCGATTGCTGCACCCTGGTACGTCTTTGCCAACTGGCACACACAGAATCAGCTCTGGGAGGTCTTTTTTTGGTATCACAACGTCGAGCGGGGACTGGGGGGCTCCGAGACGCTGGCAACGCACCCATGGTGGTTCTACGGTCCACGCATGGGCATCGATCTCCTTCCGTGGAGTCTCGCCATTCCGATCGCGCTGGCGTGGTTCTTCCGCAATCGTGAAAGTCGCAAGGATGAGCTGGCGTGGGTTGGACTCATCTGGTTTCTCGCCATTGCCGGGTTTCTATCCCTGATGCGATTCAAACGTGCTGACTACTTGCTGCCAGCCTACCCCGGAATGGCACTTTTTCTTGCCGCATGCGCCGACCGCTGGCGAATCCAGCGCAGTGAACTCGAATCGCAACGAAGCGACCATGTATCCCTCGCGTGCGCGTCACACTCCGTCCGAAAAGTCGCCATGATCTGCGCCTTCTACGCCCTCGGCTGGTTGACTTACAATACTTGGTGCATGGGCACCGAGGACCGAATCTGGCCCTACCGCACCATGGCCCAGGAGATCCGCAATCAAACGCGCGGCCCGGTCGTCTTTTTCCGCGCAGAATCGCACCTCCTTGGTTTCCATCTCGGCCATCCGGTGACGACAATCCTCGAATGGGAGAATCTCGAAATCTGGGCCAACCGTCCATTCCCAGTCTATTTTGTCATGCCATCTGCCTGTGCGGCTGAATGGCGCGAACATCTCACTTCTGTTCCACTGGAGGAGGTCTTGCGGACTACCGATTATGTCGGCGGCAACCGCGATCGGCCGCTGGTCGTGCTTCGAAGTCCCGGCAATCCGTGCCCGACCCCGTAAGATATTTGCAACTCGAACTCGGTTACCTGCAACCTGAAATCATGCCATGCCCGAAATCTGTGAACGTTTGCCGATTGCGTCGTCGCCGATCAGCGTTATCTTGTTTGCGCACGCGCTCGCCACGGAAACACAGGAGGCCTTGGATACCTGGCGCCGTTACCTCGACACGCTCAAGCGTCATGCAGAAATCATCGTGGTCCAGGAAACACGCCCCGAGGTCGCCAGCCCGGTCGAATCCGAACCAAGGGTGGCCAGAACGATCGCCTTTGACCGGACCAATGGCTTTCGAGATGCCGTGAACAGCGCCATCCGCTCGGCCCAGTATCCGTTGATCGCGTTTTCCACCTGCGACAAGCAGTACGTCCCCGCAGACCTGGACCGGATGCTCAAAGTTATTGATCAGGTCGATATGGTAATCGGCTATCGCACTGGGGGACAGGCGCCACCGTGGCGAGTTCTGCTTGATACGTTGATCGGCTTGTTCAGCCGCCTTGTGCTCGGCCTTCCGGTGGAGCCTCGCAAGTGCTGGCTGAGCCGCGGTTGGGGCCGACGCTGGGTGGCCCGCTGGGCCTTCGGCATCCGCGCGTCGGACCCGGAGTGCCCGTTCCGCCTGGCCCGGCGAACGATCTTCGCGCACATGCCAATCCAATCGGGCGGGCCCTTCCTGGAGGTTGAAGTCCTTGCGAAAGCGAATCACTTGACGTGTTATCTCGCCGAAGAGTCGGTGACCTGGACTCCGCCTGCTACGCCCGGCAGCGACACGGTCGCTTTTAGCGAGGACGCCTGGCTCGTGTTCCGCAACCCGGACTTCGGCGCGTATCAGCCACTCCGGCCCGATGACGCTCAACTCGCCTGACCGAGCCACGAAGACCACAGGGCAAGTGCTGGCTTTCGCTCCCTGACGGTCGCGGCTCGTATAACAAGTTCTCGCTGGCATTCGGCGCCGCGACTTGATAGCCTAAAGCCAAGCATTTTCACGAGGCGGCATCATGGCTCGGCGGGGTTCGCGAAATCTCTGGAACCGCTGTCTCCCCCTTGGGCTGCTCATGTTGAGCGCGGGCTGCGGCGGAAGCAATGCCACACCCGAACTCGTCTGGGGCAAACGAGGCGTCCAGGGAGGCGATCTCGTCAAGCCCCGCGCCATTGCGATTGGCCCAGGTGACCGCGTCTACATCGTCGATATGACCGCTCGCATTCAGGCGTTCGATCGTAACGGCAAGTTCCTCAGCGTGACCTGGCAACCCCCCGACTATCGCAACGGCCGACCCAGCGGGCTCAGCGTCGATAGCCACGGAAACGTCATCGTCAGCGATTCGCATTACAACTGCGTGCGCGTCTACTCCCCCGATGGCGAACTGCTCAGGACCATCGGCGACACACCCGGCCAGCTTAGCTACGTCAGCGACGCGCTCTGCGATAAGGACGGGAACTTCTACGTCTCCGAATTCGGCGACAATCAGCGCATCAGCAAGTTTGATCCCGATGGCAAATTCCACACCTGCTGGGGCACGCCCGGCTCCGACCTGGGCCAATTCGCACGCATTCGCGCCATGACGCTCGGACCGGACGGCAACCTCTACATCGCCGACGCTTGCAACCACCGCATCCAGGTATTCTCGACCGACGGATCCTTTCTCCGTGCCTTTGGTAATGCGGGGACGGGACCCGGAGAGCTATCGTATCCCTACGACGTCGCCTGCTCCGCTGGTCGTACCCCGTACGTCTATGTCTGTGAATCGGGCAATAACCGCGTGCAAAAATTCACGCTCGACGGACAACCGCTCGGAACCTGGGGCGGCAACGGACGCGCACCGGGCCAACTGTGCAACCCCTGGGCGCTGGCAGTGGACAGCCGCGGTCGTGTCCATGTGGTTGATAGTCTGAACGACCGCGTGCAGCGAATTGATTTTTGATTGAAGCCGGCACACTCCGTGTGCCGGCTTCCGCACACAGAGTGTGCGGACTACCATGGCTGCTGAGACGCCTATGCATCCCGTGATGGCATTCTTGCTCAACCACTGGCTCGCCATGCTCTGCCTCCTTGCCGCTCTCGGCTTGGGCGCAGGCGCGCTTCTGTATTGGCGTCGTCGCGGAAGCTGGCCTTGGGAATATTATCTGCCTGCCGCCATGCTCGCATCCTTTGGCCTCGGCGCATTGGTTTTCACCCTCAAGTCAACGCAATTGCCGCAGGATCTGCTGATCCCGTCATGGATCTCGTTTGCCATGTTCTTGTCCGGATTCCTCCTGTTTGTCGGCGCGCTGGCAATCGTCATTGCCACTGGTTATTGGTCCGCACCCCTGGGTTATGGCCTGACGTGTACCCTCTTCATCGGACTCGGCGGCGCCACCGTTGACTTCACCTCTGAGGCGATGCACGTCGCCGGCGTCTTCGTCATTTCGCTGCGGCCGCAGGCGCCCTGGTGGCTGCTCCTTTTGGCCGCGGTCCCGGTGCTGGTGTGGACCAGCTACGCCAACATGATCAGCCTCGGCTCGACGCGCCGGGTGCTCGTTCTTGGCTTCCGCTGCTCGCTCATTGCCCTCCTGACCCTGGCACTGGCAGAGACTTATGCGCGGAAACCCAATGTGAATGTGACGACGATCTTCGTCTGGGACCGCTCCTTCAGCATGCCTCCCGAGGTTGCCCAGGATCGTGATTTGCGCAAAGAGCGCATCCTCCACTTCATCAACGAGTCGGTCGCCCGAAACAGCGGTAAGAAACGCGACGACCGCGTCGGCGTCATCGTCTTCGGCAAAGAACCCCGCCTCGAGCTGCCTCCCAACAGCGTCACCAAACTGGGTTTCAAGAAGATCCACAGCCAGATCGACCCGAGCTACACCGACATCGCCGGCGCCATGAAGCTCGCACTCGCCTCGTTCCCGGAGGGTTCCGGCAAACGCATCGTTCTCATCTCCGACGGCAACGAGAACATGGGGCGAGTGGACGAACAGGCCCGCATCGCCAAGCAGAACGGCGTCCAGATCGATGTTGTGCCGATCGCGGAAGGCCGCAAGCAACAGAACGAAATTCTGATCGAACGCATCGAGGCGCCCCCCGTGACAGAGAAGGACACGCGTTTGCCGTTACGAGTCGTCATACGCAGTTTTCATCCGCAGATCGTCGTCGCCCAACTCAACGTGCGCAAACTGATGTTCGACCCTGCACTCGAACTCAAGCAAGACGCGAAGGAGCGCGGCAAGAATTCCACCATCGTCAAACTGCACCAGGGCCTCAACGTCTACTACTTTCAGCAGACCGGCGCCAAGGACGACACGGTCTTTGCTTACGAGGCCACCGTCGTCCCGCTGCGTGTGGAAACGCACCAGGGGGCTCTCGTTCACAAGGACCTTCCGGGCGACCGTGTCGATAACAACGAAGCGCGCGTCTGCGTCATGACGCGCGGCCAGCGCGCCATCCTGATTCTGGAGGACGAGGCTGGCAAACATCAATTGCTTGTCGATCGGCTCAAATCCGCCAATCCAGGCTTGAAAGTTGTCACCTTGATGGTCAACGACAAGGAGGGCAGAAATGAGCTGCGCAATCTGACCAAAGGGGACAACGAGCGGCTCGCTACCTTCCTGAGCAAGTTCGATGCCGTCTTTCTCGCCAACGTACCGGCCGACTTCATCACGCCGGAAGAGCAGCAGGTCATCCGCAGCCATGTCCACGATCAGGGCGCGGGCCTCGTAATGATCGGCGGCAATCAGAGCTTCGGCGCCGGCGGCTGGCAGAACACCGAGATCGAAAAAGCCCTCCCCGTCAACATGGAACTGAAGTCCATGAAGATCGAGGGCAAGAGCGGTTTGGTGCTCATCATGCACGCCTCCGAGATGGCCGAGGGGAACGCCTGGCAACGCAAGATCGCCAAGCTCGCCATCGAGAAACTTTCACCAATGGACATGATGGGGCAGATCCATTACGACTATGGCATCAACGGCGGCCAGCCCGGCCATAAGTGGCATATCAATTTCCAGGAAATGGGCACAAACCGCAACAAGCTGATGGCCCTCGCCGATCGCATGGAACCCGGCGACATGCCCGACGTCGACCCCGCCTTCTCGCTCGCCTACAAAGAGCTGACCAACCCCGAATACAAGCTCGGCACCAAGCACATTATTCTGATCAGCGACGGCGACCACTGGGACGCCAGCCAGCAGATGATCAACAAGCTGCGCAACAGCAAGATCACCGTCACCACCGTATGCATCACCACGCACGGCCAGACCGAAGTCATGAAAATGGCCGCGGTCGCCCGTGCCACCGGCGGCCGGCCGTACAACATCAAGAATCCCAGCGAACTTCCCGCCATCTACATCAAGGAAACCCGGCTCGTCAGCCAGTCGTTCGTTCACGAGGGCAAGTTCGAGCCTCGCATCGTCGGCCTGCGTGAGGGGCCGACCGAGGCCTTGCAAAACCCGCTGCAACCGCTGCACGGTTTCGTCCGCACGACGGCGAAGGAATCGCAAACAGTCCGGGTGCTCATCGAGACGCCGAAGCTGGGCGAGTACAAATTCCCGATCCTGGCGGCGTGGCAGTATGGCCTGGGCAAGTCGGTCGCCTTCACCAGCGATGCCCGCACAACGCCGGGGGGCAAAGCGTATTGGGACAAGGACTGGGCCAGCTCCGTCGAGGGCATGTACACGCCATTCTGGAGCCAGCTTTCGCAATGGGTGCTGCGCCCGACCGAGACCGGAAAGCACCTGTTCCTCACGACTGAGCACCGCGATGGCAAGATTCGCATCGTCGTCGAAACCCTGGATACAGACAAGAGCCCGCTCACTGACGTCGAGATCAAGGCGGGCATCACCACCCCCGCTTTCAAGGTAAAAGACGATCGCAAGTTTGAGCTAAAATTCGACCAGAAAAACGCCGGCGTCTGGGAGGCGGAGATCCCTGCGGACGAGGTCGGCGCCTACTTCATCAATATCCAGGCAAAATGGAAGAATAAAGAAGGCAAGGAGATGATCGACACGATCCGCTCCGGCGTCAGCATCCCCTACTCCCCAGAGTTCGCCGAGATGGATTCCAATCCTGGTCTCTTGCAAAAGATTTGCCATGACACAGGAGGCAAGGAATACAGCGACGACAAGGGTTCACTCGAAGCTGCCGCAGCAGCCGCCACGGTATTCCGTGCGGTGCCGGACACCTACGCCAACCTGCAAGCCCTTTGGCCCTGGCTCGTCTTCTTCGCGGCGATCTGCTTGCTCTTCGACGTTGCAATCCGCCGCATCGCGATTCAGCCCGAGGCGCTCTGGGCACGTTCGGTCACGATCTGGCAAAAGCTGCGCGGCCAGGCCGTCGCCGACGACTCGATGACGACCTACATCGAAAGGCTCAAGAGCCGCAAGGCGTCGGTCGGCGAAGCGATGGATAAGCAGAAGGCCGCCAAGAAATACGAAGGGGCGGCTAGCCATGGTGCGCCTGAGGCGCCGATCGTCGTTTCAACGACGCCCGTCGAGAAACCGAAGCCCGCTGCCAAGAAGCAGGAGCAGAAAGAGGAAGAAGCCGATTTTGCGACGCGGTTGATGCGCGCCAAGAAAAAGGCGATGGAGGAACGGGACAAGGAGAAGCCGAAGTAGGTAGTGCGATTGCTAACCAGCCCGGAGCGCAAGCGACGGGGTCGCCAATCCCGTCGCTTGCGCTCCGGGCTGGTTAGCAATTGACATTCAACCCGAAGGACCCCCGCATGAACGAATTCGAAGCCCAAGTCCAGCAGTTCCGCAAGGAATACGACCGCGTCTACGAGGAAATCGCCAAGGTCATCGTCGGCCATACCGACATCGTCCACGGCATTCTCACCTGCCTCTTCGTCGGCGGCCACGCGCTTTTGGAGGGCGTCCCCGGCCTCGGCAAAACACTTTTAGTTCGCACGTTGAGCGAGGTGCTCGATCTGCACTTCAACCGCATTCAGTTCACGCCGGACTTGATGCCCTCCGACATCATGGGGACCAACATCATCAACGAGGCGCCCGATGGGCAACGCGTCTTCAGCTTCCAGAAAGGCCCGCTGTTCGCGCAGATCGTCCTCGCCGACGAAATCAACCGGGCTACGCCGAAGACACAGTCGGCGCTACTGGAGGCGATGCAAGAGCATTCCGTCACCATCGGCGGCACCATTCACAAGCTTGAAGAGCCGTTCTTCGTGATGGCGACGCAGAATCCGATCGAGCAGGAAGGC
>SXGT01078040.1_pt1 | contig 21895 bp, 10 predicted proteins | sample 3176221 | NCBI WGS metagenome assembly SXGT01 (sample SAMN11356862, study PRJNA531348) | freshwater metagenome | isolation source: freshwater sample F1-120 | place: China: Fuxian Lake, Yuxi | collected 2017-12-25
GCTCCGGACGAGCCCGCCCGCCCGCTCCATCGCGTCCCGCGCCCTGCGCGCGACGAGATCGGCCTCCCGCGCCCCCACCCGGGACGCCTCCGCCGCGGCCCGCGCGCGCTCGCGCCAGTCGCCGTCGAGACGACCAGAGTTGCACACCGGGCACTCCTCCGCGCCGGACTCGGCGTGCCAAGCGAGGGCGTGTTCGAGCAGTTCAGCGAGCGCGCGCTGCCGAGTCGCCTGGGTGCCGGCGAGCGCCGCTTGCGCCTCCGTGGCGGCACGAAGCTCAGCCGCGGCAGCCCTCAGCGCGTCGAGCGCTGGGCCCTGGACCTGCGCCAGCGCTCGCAGCGCCGGAAGCCCGGGATCGGCCGCCTCGCCACTCACCAAGAGGCCCCCGATCGCGTCGAGGTCGCGCTTCTTCGCCGCGAGCGCGTCGCGGCAAGCGAGCGCCCGCGGGTCTCCCGCGTCCTCGCACTGCGCGATCAGGCCCGCCACGTCGGACTTCGCCTCGCCGGCCAACTTCTCCCGGGGCTTGCGAGCCGCGGCGAGGTGCTCGCCAACGTCGCCGAGCTCGTCCACCCCCAGGATCAGCTTGAGCGCGTCGTGAAGCTTCGAGGGCCCGTCGAACATTGCGCCCAGCTCGGCGTAGCTCAGGAGAGGGCGGTGCGTCGTGAGCGCGCCTCCCCATCCAAGCCCGGCGAGCCCATCCTCGATCGGCCGACCGTCGCGGGTCACTACTGTGGTGGCCTCCCGCAGCTCGGCCGCGTCAGCACCCCAGCGGCGCTCCACCTGCGTCGGGCGAGAGCCCTCGGTCGAGAAGGTGACCTTCACGGAGCCGGGACCGGCGTAGTGCAGGTTGCGCCAGCCTGTCTGCCACTCCTTCGTTCGCGCGGCCCACCGCTCGTTGCGGCCGGTCAGCACCAGCTCCAGCGCCTCGGAGAGGCTCGACTTGCCCGAGCCGTTGCGGCCCACCACGAGCGTGAGCCCGGGACCGGGCGCGAACTCGACGCCGACGGTGGCTCCCACTCCCCGGAAGCCCGTGACCTCGAGGTTCGACAGCCACGTGCGGACTGGGGCTTGCCGTGGCGGCGCCTCGCGTCTCGCGGGGCTCGGTGCGACTCCGTCCGCGAGCGCCGACTCGACCGCCGCCAACCCGTCGAACGCCGCTTCGACGAGCGCCTTGGCGCGCGGGCTGAGATCGGCATCCAAGAGGTGCTCGTATACCTCCCAATACAGCGGTGTCCGCTCCTCGGCCATGGCGTGTCGTCCCTCCAGCTCCATCGGTGGGCATACGTAGGGTGGATGCCGTCGAGCTGTCAATATGGGCACCAGGGCCGGTGGCCCTGCCCACGGTGTGCCTCCATCTCCGCCCGGTGACGAAGAAAGCGGTTTGCGTCGCGGCTCCGCCCGCCGATACCGTGTGCTGCCGGGCAAGCTCGGGACTCGAGTGCAGCCTGAAGCTCGGACCACCCTCGACGCCGGCGACCTGCTGCGTGGGTGGGCGACTCGGCAAGGCCGTAATTGGGAGGCAGCGCATGACGACGACTGGACGATGGGGGTCGCGCCCCGGCCGGGCTTTGGCCGGCCTGCTGCGCCTCGCGGGGGCGGTCGCGCTCGTCACCGCAGCCTCCGCCTGCTCGGAGGACGACACGACAGCGCCGCCAGCCGCGGAGACCTCGGACGTTGTGGTGCCTCGCAGCGACGCTCCGGTTGGCCCCACCGACCTGGGGCTCGGCGACCTCGGGGGTACCTGCTCGGACGAGTGCGCTCCGATCGGAGAGACGCGGTGCGCCGAGGGCGGCGTCGAGACCTGCGGACTCCACGACGACGACGGCTGCACGGAATGGGGCGCCGCGGCCCCGTGCCCCGAGCGCCACACCTGTAACGCCGGCAAGTGCGGCACGACATGCACCGACGCCTGCGCCTCCGCCGGCGCAACGCGCTGCAGCGCCAGCGGGGTCCAGACCTGCGGCGACCTCGACAGTGACGGGTGCCTCGAATGGAGCCCCGGGATCCCCTGCGCCGAGGGCTCATCCTGCGCCGCGGGCGTGTGCACGGCGGGATGCACCGACGACTGCACGGTGATCGGCACCACCCGGTGCGGTGGCGACGGCGTGGAGTCGTGTGGTCAGCACGACGTTGACGCGTGCCTCGACTGGAGCGCGGCCGACCCCTGCCCTCCCGGCGAGACCTGCTCCGCGGGCGTCTGCTCCGGCAAGTGCGTCGACGAGTGCTCCTCCCCCGGCGCCACGCTCTGCAGCGGCAACGGCACCACGACCTGCGGGCTCCACGACGCCGATCCCTGCCTCGACTGGGGCGCCCCGGCGCCCTGCGCCGTCGGCCAGAGCTGCTCGGGCGGTGTCTGCTCGGCCGGGTGCATCGATGAGTGCGACACGGCGGGCGCGCTCCGGTGCGCCGGCACCGGCACCCAGCTCTGCGCACAGGTCGACGCCGACGAGTGCCTCGAGTGGGGCGCGGTGGTTAGTTGCCCCGCAGGCGAGACGTGCTCGTTCGGACTCTGCTCCAAGCTGTGCACCGACGAGTGCCCCACGCCCGGGGTCCGCCGATGCACCGCGAGCAGCGTCGAGACCTGCGGCAATGTAGACGGCGACGCCTGTCTCGAGTGGGGCACGCCGCTCGGCTGCCCCCCGGGGGAGTCCTGCTCGTTCGGGAGCTGCGACGCCAAATGCCAGGACGAGTGCGCTGAGATGGGCCACACCGCGTGTGACGGCGGCCTCATCCAAACCTGCGGCAACGTCGACTCCGACGCCTGCCTCGAGTGGAGCAACGGCGTGCCCTGCCCGAGCCCCGAGACCTGCGCGGCCGGCGTCTGCGCCGCTGCGTGTGTAGACGAGTGCCCAGCCGACGCCACCGCCGCCTGCGCGCTGGGGGCGGCGCTGCGATGCGGTCACTTCGACGCGGATCCCTGCGTGGAGTGGGGCCCACCCACCCTCTGTACGGCGCCCACGACGTGCGCGTTCGGCGCGTGTGTCCACGGCTGCATCGATGAGTGCGAGACCGGTTCCTCGCGGTGTGAGGGCGCAGCCGTGCGCGTGTGTGCTCAGGCAGACGCAGATCCTTGCCTCGACTGGGGCGCCCCGGCGCCGTGCGCCTCCGGCACCTGCTCCGCCGGGGTCTGCGGCGAGGCCTGTGTGGACGAGTGTGATGCCGACGCCACGGAGTGCGCGGGGCCCCACGCGTCCCGGCGCTGCGGCCAATACGACGCGGATCCCTGCCGCGACTGGTCACCCGCGTCGCTCTGCGGGCTGGGCGCCTCGTGCGCCTCTGGGAAGTGCGCGGTGCCCCCCGGCGGACCGACCTGCTTCGAGGCCGTCGAGTGCCGCGCTAGCTGCGTCGGAGACTCCGGCTGTGCCCAGAGCTGCGCGCTGGGTGTCACCGGCGCAGCGGCCACGGCGCTCAGCGCGTACGACGCCTGCGCAGCGTCCCACGCGTGCACCGAGCCCCTGTGCCCTGTGCTCTTCTGCCCCGCGGAGGGCGCGGCATGCCAGTTCCCCGAGCCCGGACCCGACGCCTGCATCGACGCCCTCGACTGCCTGTACTTCTGCGAGGGGTCGCCAGAGCTCTGTCTCGAGACCTGCGGGGCAACCGCCTCGAGCGCCGGGCAGCAGCAGCTCCACCAGCTGGTCGGCTGCACGTCGGCTTATTGCGGCACCGACGTAGAGTGCGCCGATGACGCCACGGACACCGGTGGCACCTGCAGCGTGGAGTTCGCCACCTGCCTCGGCCCCGACGACCCCGGCGCCTCGTGCCGGAGCACGGCCAGCTGTGTGGCCGACTGCCTCGAGGCCGGGGAGGATCTAGAGACCTGCGAGTCCACCTGCCTGCCCGCCGCGCACCTCATCGGGCAGCAGGAGTACTACGCGCTGAGAGCATGCTCGGAGTCGTTCGACTGCGACGGACCGGGGTGCCTCGCCGTGTACTGCGCCTACGAGCACGCGCTCTGCCAGAGCCCGGGGGCGGGACTCGGCAGCTGCGCAGCGTTGGTCGCGTGCGCGGAGGCGTGCTCCAGCGCTTCGTGCGACCAGGCCTGCTGGGGCACGGCAGATCTCTTCCAACAGGTGGTCTATGCTGCGCGCTCGCTGTGCCTCGCCGGCGTCTGCCCTCAGGGAGACGCCACCTGCACGGCAGCGGCGCTGGATGGCCCCTGCGCGGGCGTCGACGCCACCTGCAGCGGGCTCTGAGCCCGCGACCCGGCTCCCGCTACGCGCGCCGGGCCGGCTTCCTTCGCTGCTCAACTTGCGGTAGACCACGCCCCGAAGCACAACCTCGAGGGACCCTTGCTCACCCTTGTCCTGGCGCTATCGCTGAGCTCACCACCCGTCGACGTGGACCCCATCGTCGTATCGGGCACGCGCCGGCCGCTGCCCGCGCTGGAGGTGCCGCGGAGCGTGTCCGTGGTCACCTCGGAGGAGGTCGTCGAGGCGCAGCCGGACGCCACGATCGACCTGCTCGAGGCCGCCCCAGGCGTCTTCGCCCAGCGGACACACCGAGGCGCGGGCGCCCCGATCCTCCGTGGCCTCGTGGGCCCGCAGAACCTCACATTGGTGGACGGGATCCGCCTCACCACCAGCACCTGGCGGACCGGGCCAAATCAGTACGTGAACCTTGTCCCCACCCTCGGCCTCGAGCGGCTTGAGGTGGTGCTGGGCCCGTCGGGGACGCTCCTAGGCAACGGCGCGATGGGCGGCACCATCAGCGCGTGGTCACTCGAGCCCGGTGAGTCGCCGGTCAGTGGCTGGGCGGCCGGGCGCTTCCGGATGGCGGACCTGGGCGGAGGCCTCGCGGCCACGGCCACTGGGACGCTCGGACCCGCAGGCTACGTGGCCCATGCGGTCTTCGACCAGGGGAACGGCCTCCGCCTCGGGGGCGGCGACGAGCTCCCAGTGTCTCTCCTCAACACCGGCCAGTGGCAGGCAAAGGGCGCCTTCGCGCTCAGCGACGCGCTCACCCTCCGCCTGGCGCTCCTTGGCGCCCTCATCGACGAAGCGGGGCGCGCCGACGACCTCGGAAAGGGCGACCTCCGGTTCTACGACAATGTCGACCACCTCGCCTACGCTCGCCTCACCTACGAGGGTTCCATGGTCCGCTCGGGCAGCGCTACGCTCAGCTACCACCGCATGGAGGAGCGTGTGAGGCGCTTCTCCTGCGCGGTCGGTTCGAACAAGGTGGTGCTGGACCGGGCCGCGTGCCTCGACCGCGAGGCGGACGCGGTCACGAGAGAGTCGCGAACAGAAGACACGGTGGACGTGCTCGGTGGCACCCTGGACGCGGCCTTCGATCTCTGGGACGAACGCATCCGCCTCACCGCGGGCCTCGAGACCCAGGTCGAGTGGGTGGGCTCGGAGCAGCAGGAGGCCAAGCGCGGCGACGACGGGGTGCTGGGGGCGTTCGCCGACAAGGCGCGAGGCACCTTCTCCGACGGCTCCCGGTGGATCGGTGTGGGCGCGTATTCGCACGCCAGCGTCACCGCGTGGCAGGGAGAGGAGCTCCGGGCGGTGGTGTCCGGGGGCCTCCGGGTCTCTCACGTCACGGCTCACGCCCCCGGCGTCCCCGACCTGGGCGACGTGGACTACGACTTCACCGGCGTCAGCGGCTCCGCCGGCGTCGCCCTCTTGGCACCCGGCCTGCTCGATGTGTACCTCACGTTCGACCAAGGCTTCCGGGCGCCGAACCTGCAGGAGACCACGGCGCTGGGCGACACGGGCTCGCGCTTAGAGGTCCCGAACCCCGACCTCGAGCCCGAACGGTCCCACGCGCTCGAGCTCGGGGCGAAGCTCCGCTTCTCCAAGGTGCGCCTCACAGCGGCGTGGCACTACACGTGGCTGGACGGGCTCATCACGGACAGCCCCACGACCTACGAGGGCGCAGAGACCCATGGCGAGAGCGCCAAGCCCGTCTCCCACCGCGTCAACTCCGAGGATGGGCACCTCCAGGGCATCGACCTGGCCGTCGAGGCGGACTTCTGGCACTTCACCACGCGCTACGCGGTGAGCTGGCTGACCGGAGAGATCACCGCGGCCGACGGTGACGACGTGCCACCGCGCCGGCTGCCGCCGATCTTCGGCTCGGCGGCGCTCCGATACCGCCTGAACCCGGAGGCGTTCATGGAGCTGGGCGTGGACTTCGCCGGCGCCCAAGACGCGCTGAACCCGGCAGACCGCAAAGACGCCCGGATCTGTGAGACCGGCCCCTACTCAGGGCTCCTGCAGTCGGACTGTGTGGGCACGCCGGGCTGGTACGCCGTGAACCTGCTGGTGGGGTGGCAGGCCGCTCCCTGGGTGCGGCTGGACGCCGGACTCTGGAACCTCCTCGATACGAAATATCGCCGGCACGGCTCCGGGCACGACGCCGCAGGCATCGACGCGCGCTTCACGGTGACCGGCTCGTTCTGATCGGAGCGGACGCCCTAGACCGACGGTCTTTCGCCGCGGGCTAGCTGCCAGCGCGAGCACAGGCGTACGACCGGCCCCGTCGGGGATTCGAGCACCATCCTCGGCTCCTGAGGAAAAAGCACTTAAGGACCGGTGTGGGCAAACCGAACGGAGCTTGTGCGATTTGTCGCATAAGCACCTGGAGCGGGGCCGCGCGAATGAAACTGTCCAGATCGCGAGTCGCACACGGCGAAGCCTCGAAGTTCCGCCCGCCGAGTTTGGATGCCAGCCGCTCCTTCGCGCTGCTGTTCGGAGCCCCCGAGTGCCGCGAAGACGCGGAGGCCATCGCCGCAGCTCTCGGAATCAAGACCTGCATCGGTTGCTCCACATCGGGCGAGATCTTCGGGGGGGAGCTCACCGACCGCACAGTGGTAGTCGCGACTGTCGAGCTGGAGCATGGTCGCGCGAGGGCCCACAGCCTGCCCATCCACGGGCCCGACGCCTCGCGCGCCGCGGGCCAGACCCTCGCGGACGCGCTGGTCGAGGACGACCTCGTTGCCCTCTTCATCCTGTCTGACGGCCTCCTGGTGAACGGAAGCGAGCTCGCCAGCGGTCTGAGCTCCCGAGTCCCGCCCCACGTCGTGGTGACGGGCGGCCTCGCGGGCGACGGGCCGAGGTTCAAATCTACGTGGGTGCTAGCGGACGGCGCGGCGGTCTCCGGGCGCGTTGCTGCGGTCGCCCTGTATGGCAGCCGGTTAGACGTTCGTTACGGCAGTCGGGGCGGATGGGACATCTTCGGACCCGACCGTGTCGTAACGCGCGCGGAGGGCAACGTGGTCTTCGAGCTGGACGGCAAGCCGGTGCTCGACCTCTACGAGTCCTATCTCGGCGAGCGTGCCGCCGCATTGCCCGCGAGCGGCCTCCTGTTCCCTCTGTCAATTCACCCCCCCGAAGACCCACAGCGGAAGGTGGTGCGCACACTCCTCGGTGTGGACACCGTGCGCCGCAGCCTGACCTTCGCGGGCGACGTGCCGGTGGGATGGCGTGCGCGCCTCATGTGCGCAAACTTCGACAGACTGGTTCAGGGCGCAGCGGACGCCGCGCTCGCTTGCGACAAAGCGGACGCGGACCGCCCGACGTTGGTGCTGGCGGTGAGCTGCGTGGGGCGGCGCCTGGTCCTCGGGGAGCGCTCCGAGGAGGAGACGGAGGCGACCTGCGACTTCTTCGGGCCCGCCGCCAGCCAGGTCGGCTTCTACTCCTATGGCGAGCTGTCACCCTTGGCGGACGGCACATGTGGTCTGCACAATCAGACTATGACGCTGACCACGATTGCAGAGCGCTGATGCACCCACTGCTGGCACGCCAGCTGAGACGGGTCGGGGCGACGCCCCTCTCTGCGCCCACGGATGAAGCGTGGGGAGCGCTGCTGCGACGTGTGAGCGCGTATTACCTTGAGTGCGACGAAGGACGGGCGCTGCTCGAGCGGTCAATCGCCGTCTCCTCATCCGAGATGCACGAGCTCCTCCGGCAGCTGGCCGATGCGTCGGAGACAGCGCAGGCCCGCCAGTTGGACCTCTTCCTCACCGCCGTTCAATCGCTCAGCGATGGGCTCCTCCTCCTTGCCGGGGGTCTCGTCATCGACTTCGCCAACGACGCCGCCGCTCGGCTGCTCGGGGTTGAGCCCCAGGCGCTGGTGGGCCGTCGTCTGACGGAGTTGCTGGCCGGCGCGCCGGGTGAAGTGGATGCGGAAGCGCTGGAGCAGGCCCTGGCCAACGCCAGGCCGTGGAAGTCGAACTCCGTCACTCTGCGATCGGCGTCCGCAGCGGGCGGCTGCTTCCCGGCGAGCCTCCGTGTGAGCCCGAGCAGCGGGGGGCGGCAGCGCGCCGTCGCGGTCATCTCCGACCTCACGGGGGAGCACGAGGCGCGACGTCGGCAAGAGGAGGCTCACGCGCGCCTCGTCCGGGAACACCGCGCGATGCGGGAACTTGCACACAACCGCGCCTTTTACGAGGGGCGGTCGGGCGAGACGCTCCGTGAAGTGGTCCGCTCGGCGGTCGAGACGCTCGGCGTGGACAGGGCAAGCGTCTGGTGGCTCGAGCTATCGGACGACGGGCGCACAGGAGGCGACACCCTCCGCCTCGACCAGCTATTCGATCGCCGCACGGGGACCTTTGCGGCCGGCGCCGTGCTCTCGTCGTCGGAGTACCCCGCTTACTTCGCCGCGCTACTGGAGAGCGACTACATCGACGCCGAAGACGCGATGACGGATCCCAGGACGCGCGAGTTCCGCCTCGGATACTTGGAGCCAAACGGGATCGTCTCGATGCTGGACTTTCCCGTCGTCTCTGGAGGTCGTGTCCTCGGCGTCGTTTGCCTCGAGCATTGCTCGCCGCGCGCTTGGGTGCTGGAGGATCGCCAATTCGCCGGCCTCGCCGCGAACTTCGTCTCGGTGGCGCACGAGACCGCCGGCCGCCGGGCGGCGCAGGCTGAGGTCGAGGCGAATCGCGTCTTCCTCGACTCCATCCTGGAAAACCTCCCCATCACTGTCCACGTGAAGTCGGCCGAGTCGCTCCGCTACGTCCGAATCAACCGGGCGGGGGAGAGCCTCTTCGGTCTCGATCGCGCCGAGATCATCGGGCGCAGCGACGAAGACCTGTTTCCGGCCCTTCAAGCCGACGCCTTCGCTGCCCAGGATCAGGTCGCCCTCACGAGCTCAGAGCTGGTCGATGTCGCCGAGGAACGCTTCCAGACGGCCGGATCCGGCCATCGGCTCATCCATCACCGCAAGGTCGCCGTGCGAGACGAGACCGGCCAGCCGCGTTATCTCCTCGGACTCGCCGAGGACATCACGGCGCGCAAGGCCGCGGAGGAGGAGTTACGTCGCGCCCGAGACGTCGCGGAACAGGCGACCCGAGCGAAGACGCAGTTTCTGGCGAACAGGATCCATGTGATCCGCACGCCGATGCACGCCGTCCTCGGGCTCAGCGAGCTCCTATTGGATTCCGGACTCGGCCGCGAGCCTAGGGAGAAGGCGCGGGGCATTCACCAGGCGGCCCTCGCGCTGCTGCGGGTAATCGACGACATCCTCGACGTGTCGCGAATCGAGGCCGGGAGGCTCGAACTCAGAGCCGGGCCCGTCCGTATGGACCGGATCTTGGACGACGTGAACTCCACGCTGAGTCCGCTGGCGCACCGCAAGTCGCTCCACTATCAGGTGCATCGGGAGACGGCCCTCCCGGAGGCGTTCATCGGTGACGAGGGTCGCCTCAGGCAGATCCTGATCAACCTCCTCGGCAATGCCATCAAGTTCACGTCGCGTGGTTGGGTGTCGCTCACGGTGTTCGCGATTCCGGACCCACAGTCGTCGACGACCTCGAACGCCTCAATCCCATGGCTCGGCTTCCGTGTGCAAGATACGGGAATGGGCATCGAGGACGAGGAATTGAAGGGCCTGTTCGGACCCTTCGCGCAGGTGGACAGCTCCAACACCCGGCAACAAGAAGGGACCGGCCTGGGTCTCTACCTGGTCCGGGAGCTCGTGCAGTTGATGGCTGGGGAACTCTCCGTGCGAAGCATCCCCGGCAGGGGTTCTACCTTCGAAGTCCGGATCCCCGCCCCGCCCGTCCAGGCCGCCGCTGAGCTGCACCTAAACAGTGGTACGGAGAGCCCGCCCGACGCTAGCCGCCGCGAGTCCCCCTCGACGGCCTTGAACATCCTCGTCGCGGAAGACAACCCGCTGAATCAGATCCTCGTGGTGTCCATGCTTCGCTCGCAAGGCCACAACGTGATTGTGACAACTGACGGACATGCGGTGGTCGAGGCCTTCCAAGCGGGGCGATTCGACTGTGTGCTCATGGACAGCCAGATGCCGGGAGTCGATGGGGCGGAAGCCACTCGGCGTATTCGCGCTATCGAGGCCACGAATCCTGCCCTCGGACGAACGCCAATCGTCGCGCTCAGTGCGTCGGCTATGCGCGGTGCTCGAGAGCGCTTCATCGAGGCCGGCATGGACTCCTTCTTGGCCAAGCCGTTCACGGCAGAGGGGCTCCGCGACGTCCTCGAGGCGGCGCGTAGTCTGGCGACGGCCGATCCGTCGGCCCCTCCCTCGGCGCCTTCGGGACCGCGGCAGAGCGCTGCAACCGAGCGGCTCGACCGGGGCCCGACACCGAGCGGCCCCGCTCCGGAGTCCTCCGCCGCCGAGGTGTTCGACTCGGCCGCAGTCCGGGATCTCCTCGAGCTGGACAGCGCGGCACCCGGGCTCTTCGCGAGCCTCTTTGCCGCGTATCGTGACGACTTCGAACCGTACCTTCAATCCATCGCCAACGCCGCGCCGGACTCGCTCGTGGAGGCCGGGCGAGCCGCCCACTGCCTCACCTCCTCTTCCGCCGCTCTTGGGGGCCGACGCATCTCACAGCTGGCCGCCGAGACGGAGCGGCTGGCCTACGAGGGCCGCGTCGCAGAGACCCGTGAGATGGCCGCCAGCCTCCGGCGGGCCTATTCGGCGTTCCTCGGGGTTGTGGAGCGTTCGTTGCCTCAGCGACTGGTCGACATCGCGCGCCCGGAGGCTGAGGCGGTAGGACCGCCGCGAGAGGCCGGGTTGGGTCCAGCCGAGGACCGCGAACTCCACCAAGACGCGGGTTCCCAGGAACCTGAACACACCCCTCGTTCTTGAGCGAATGCGAGCCCAGGATAGCCCCCCAAGCATTGACTTCCGGGCAGACTCCCAGCCCAATTGGCGCTGAGAGTCGCATGGCTCTCAACCGGACTCTCAGCCCAGACGCCGCCGGCGGCTGTGGGTGAAGCCTCCCCCCGCGTGAGTCCTTGTCTGCGCTCGGCAGGCGCGCGCCGCGTCCTGCAGACCATGGAGGCGATAGATGTCCGACGATTCTCCTGCGGGGGCCACCTCGGCCCCGGGCTCGGCGCGCTGCGCTCAAGTCCTCCTGGTCGAGGACACGCGAGTGAACCAGATGGTATTGGAGCGGTTCCTGACGGGCGCGGGTCACACGGTCACGCTTGCATCGGACGGCGACGAGGCCCTCGATATCATCGAGACCCAACGCCGCGGGGCCGGTTTCGACGTCGTCCTCCTCGACATGCACATGCCGCGGGTTGACGGGTATACGGTGGTCCGCGCCATGCGTGAGTTCGGTGACCGAACGCCCGTCATCGCGCTCACGGCCAGCTCCATGCCGGGTGATCGGGAGGGGTGCATCGCTGCTGGCTGCACCGACTACTTGCTGAAGCCAGTGACCCGGATGACGCTCCTCGAGATGGTGCAACGTCACTTGGCCCCCGCGATCGACCCAGCGCGCTGAGTCGAACGACCGGTCAGGCCACTCGGCAGTCGTCACGGCCCGAAGCCCTCCCTTCTCGACCGTGGCGTACCGACAAACTCCGGGTCTAGAGCGGCAGCTGGAATGCCTTGAGGTCGCCCGAATCGAAGTGACGTGGCTCACCCGGAGATGCCTCTTTGGCGACCCCGTCGTGAATCTCGAGCTCGTTGTATTGGGTCGTCAACCCGAGATCCCCCGGGACCGTCGCCCCGGCGTAGGTCGCGCTCCACTCTTCGTAGTCGACCCCGAGCTCGTTGGCCACGTCCTGGTTGAACGGCGTCAGGGACATAGCGACGAGGGTCGTGGAGCTCGAGAGCTGCTTTGTGCTGTACAGCGTCGAGTTGAAGTAGGTCGACGTGAAGATGAATCCGCTCGTGGTGAGGCCCGTTCCGAGCGTCGTCGTCATGACCGAGAGGGTCCCAGAGGTCTGGAAGTAGGTCGACGGGTAGGTCCTGCCGTTCCAAACGATGGCGCTAGTGGTGAGGCCCGTGCCGAGGGTCATGTTACGCAACGTCAGCGTGGTTGGTTTGTAGGTCGTGAGGTAGTTGGCGTCGAAGTACTGAGTGTCGAGGACTATCGCGGAAGTCGTGAGCCCCGTCCCGCGTGCGGAGAGGAGCATCGTCTCCTGGGCAAACCCCGAGTCGATGAAGTACCTCGGTCCCACCAGATACACGTATCCGCTGGTCGTGAGTCCTGTCCCGAGCGGACGGAACACCGTCCCGAAGTTCGTCTCGGAAGCGGGAGTCTCCGCGTCGCTGATGGGGTCCAGAGCGATGAATCTTGCGCCGAGCCCGTACGCCAGGTTCGACAGCAAGCGGAAGGTGAGCTCGTCGAAGGCCGTGACCAGCGTTGGCCGACTGACCTGTCCTGATGAGTTGACCACTGCCTGCACGTGAACCGAGACGAAAGCATCCGTTGGACTGATCGTCGGAATCGGCATCGCGGTTGCCCTTCCGTTCGAGTCCGTGACAACTTTCACGGTCTGCTCCATGGCCCCCCCGAAGTGCACGAAAGCGCTCGCCCCCGCCAGGGGCTTCCCGCTGGGGAGACGGACCTCGATGTCGGCGACCGGCACGAAGAGCGCGTAGCCGTCCCACGTTTTGGTCTGGGCGTTCACTAAGCGCGGCGCGACGTAGACGTCCACGGCGGGAGATGACGCTACAGAGGTCGTCAGAGCGCGTCCCCCATGGACAAGCCCCGCGCCGGTAAATGGGTCGAAGCCGACGCCCCGGGAGGTCACGTCGGTAGCCGTCTGACGGATCTTGGTACCCACAAACTGCGCTGGAACCCCTTTCCCGACCAACAGGGCTGCCAGCCCGGAGACCGACGCAGCAGCGGGTGAAGTCCCACAGGTGTAGTAGACGCCAGCGACTCCACCAAGGACCTGCTCGCCGAGGATGCCGTCGGGGAGACCATCGCCCGACAGATCGCGGTCCAGCACCCCCCCGATTGCGATGACGTCGAGCCGGCCGCTGTAGTTGGAGTATGGGGCGCGCCCAATGTAAGGCTCGCCGCCAAAGGCGCTCGGGCTGAGTTCGCCAGCGCCGACAGCGATAACGCCGGGAAGCGCGGCGGGGAAAGCGACCGCTGGGGCGCCGTCGTTCCCGCTGGCGGCAACTACGACGACGTCCTTGCTCACCGCGTACTCGACTGCCGCCGCCAGCAAATCGGACGGCGCATAGCCTACGGGAAATGCGAGGCTGAGGTTGATGACCTTGACGCCGGGTGTTGCGACGGCCTGATACAGGCCATCCACGAGCGCCAGCTCCGTGCCGCATCGTTGGCTGTCGAGCACCTTGATGGGCAGCACCGTGGCGGCCGGCGCGACACCGCGCAAGGCGCCACGTGCCGCGGCGATAGTGGCCATGTGGGTCCCGTGGCCATTGTCGTCGGCGGCGCTGGCCGCAGGATTGAGCGTGTTGACGCCGCCCAGAAGCGCGGTGGCCGGGAGGGACGGCGTCGGGCTGACGCCGGTGTCCAAGACTGCGATGACGATCCCCGCCCCGAGGGTCGGCGCTTCGCTCCATGCATCCTTGGTACCCTCGAGGTCATGTTGCCATTGATAGATGGCCAGGGACGGGACGGTCGAGGTGAGTGAGGCTTCGGTGACACCGGAGGTCTTCTGCGACCCACTCTTCCCCGCGCCGAAGAAGACGGGGTGTGGGTACGCAGCGGTAACCCCTGGACGCGTGCGTACGGCCTCTGCCAGCCACTCGGCGCTGCCACTTGGGACGCGGAAGACGACGGCGTTCGTGTAGGGACTCGCCCGGTCGATGACGGCGCCGATCTCGGCGGCCACGCGCTCAGCGACGGCGTGGTCTCGCGCCCGGACGAGGATCTCGTCGTCGCGAGCGCGGAGAGGTTCGTGCGAGGAGTCAGCGAGCGACGCCGAGCTCGCGAAAGACACGCACAGTGCGTAGAGGTGGGTTGCATATGACTTCATTTCGGCGCCTCCAGGGCTTGTTGCCCTCGAGATGAGCAAGCCGCGGGCCACAGAGTCTCGGACGTCGCCGGCGCCCATGCCGGCGCGACCATGACCAACCACCCAAATTCAGAGGCGGAGACCCGAGGCATGAGGCCGACTCGCCTCGAGGACCGAGACCGAACTCCATGAACCACGATGCCTGTCGACCCGCTGCCGGCTCTACAGGTCGCGTCGTCAGTCCGTGCTGGTTGGGAGGGTGAAGTGGAACGCACAGCCGCGGTCGCTACCTGGTGCGGGAGACTCGAGCCACAAGGAACCGCCGTTGGCGGCCACGATGGCGTCAGCCAGGGCCAGCCCGAGGCCGGTGCCCGCGCCCTTCGCGGACGAACCGCGTCGGAACTTCTCGAACACGGCTGCCTGCTCTCCCTGCGGGATCCCGGGACCCTCGTCGGCGACCGTCAGGACCGCCATCGGCCTGTCCCACAACGGGTCGACTGGCGCCTGATATCGGGCGGTCACCCGCACTGTCCCGCCCTCGGGCGAGTAGCGAATCGCGTTGCTGACCAGGTTGATGAGGGCCTGCTCCACGCGCCCCCTGTCCACGTCGACGCGGAGTGACTCGTCGGTCGACGTGACGATCGACACACTGCTCTCCGACGCGCTCGGGCGCGCCAGACGGGCAACAGCCTCCACGATCGCGGTCGACGTGGTGCTCACCACAGCGGCCGATCGCCGGTACTCGATCTGGAATAGAGAGCCCATGTCGTCGATGAGAGCGCTCATCCGGGCGCCCTCGGCAAGGCACGCCTCGGCGAGGAGGTGAGCCGTAGCCGTGGCGTCATCCGGCCGTCCATTGGACGCCTCGGCTCCGAATAGCTCCGCGTAACCGACGATGCAGGTGAGGGGATTTCGCAGCTCGTGCGCGATATAGGCGAGCATGTCCGATCGTGCTCGTCGTTGCGCTGCGGCCCGCTGGTGCTCGTCGACGTTCGCGACGGCTCTCGCGAGGGCCTCTGCGGCGGGCACGACGGCCTCGAAGCGGCCGGCCGAGAACGTGCTCGTCTCCACGTACAGGAAGCCTCGGGTCTCCCTCGGTGAGTCGGGCTCGATGATCGGCGCCAGGAGTGGCACGCACAGGATCGAGCGAAGCCGACAAGCGACGACCGAGTGCGCCGTGGAGATGGCGGCGTCATTCGAGACGTCGGCCAAACAGACCGTCTGCCCCGACACGAGGACTCGTGTGGCGACGGAGGTGCTCCCAGCATATTCCGCGGTGAGTGTTGGACGACTCTCGCGCGGCGCCACCACGCGCAGCGCCTTTCGCTCCGCGCACCTCGCAAGACTGCCGGCGGCCCTCGAGCCGTGCGTCCAGGCAAGGAGGCGGTCGCAGGCCTCTTGAAGTGCCCGACCCACGTCACCCGTCCGTTCTATCGCGGCAATGGCCTCCGGCAGCTCCAAGGCCCAGAGCCGGACCTCGCTGTTGATGGACCGACTCGGCAGGGATTCATCGAGGCGGTCGACCAATGTCAGGTGCCAGGCAGCTTCCGCCCTGGCGAAGTCCTGCCGCGCCGCGTCGAGCGCGTCGCGAGCGGCGTCGAACCGAGCGGTCGAGAGCGCGCCCTCGGCCTCGGCGAGGGCGAGCAATCCCGCGCTCGTGGTCCCGCGCTCGTCACCCAGCCGCGCGCGGGCGTCGGCAAGTCGCCGCTGACACTCCTCTGCGCCCGACTCCACACGCTCCGGTCGATCTGACGATCGTCGGGCAGCAGGGCGCTTCAGTGCGCACAACGCGAGCACTCGCTGGGCGTGGACACACTCGCACCCTAGGCCTACGCGCTCCGCGTCGTCCAAGACGGCCGAGGCAGCGGCTTCAGCCGCGTCGAATAGCCCGAGGGCGAGCTGCTGTTCCGCGAGCCGCCGCAGGTTCTCGATTCGCTCCGCGTCCAGGCCGAGCGACTCGGCCAACGCGACGACCGCTTGGAGCTGCTCGACCGCTTCGTCCACCCGACTCGTTCGAGCCAGCAGCTCCGCGTAGTTGCCGGCGAGGTCGACCTCGTTCCGTCGCGCCTTCGCCTTGGTGGCGAGCGCGAGACCCTCGAGGAACGCCTTCTCTGCGGCCTCGAAGTGGCCGCGTTCGAGGTTCAAGAAGCCGAGGTTGTTCAGTAGCGCCAGCCGTTCGCTGGTCTCACCGCCCTTCTGAGTGCACCGGAGCGCCCCCTCCCACGCGACGAGGGCCTCGTTCCAATGGCCGGCCATGTAGTTGACCACGCCCAGGTTGTTCCACGCCTTACCCGCCGAGGACACCCGGCCGTACTCGGTGTAGGCGTCGCGAGCTCGCATGTAGTGGCCCATCGCGAGCTCGAGTTGTCCCCTCATTCGCGCGACAGTGCCCGCCAGCAACGCGGCGTCGGCAAGACCCACTGTGGCCTGAGCGCTCTTGGCGTCCGCGAGCGCGATGTCCGCCCAGCGGCCCGCCTCATCGAGCATGCGCGCCTGCCAGCAAGTCGTGGCGACCTCGTAGGACGCTCTCGCTGCGATGGCTCGGGCGTCGGCGGTCCATGACGCGGCGTCGATCGGCTCCAGCGCGTGGCGAATGCGCTCGCCAACCGCTCGCGCGTCGGAGAGCCTCCCACACTGACGCAGCGCCTCGGCGATGAGCACGCCGAGCTCACACGCATCGAGGCTGGGCCTCTCGCTCCGATCAGCCTTCCAGAAGTCGATGCCTGCATCGAGCTCGGCGCTGAAGTCCCCCGCTCGTCCCAGGCGAAGCCCGCACTCCAGACGCAGCCGCGGCAGAGGTACCGGGGAGGGATACTCCTGATCTGGCGAGAGCCGAGCCGCGTTGGACGTCAGCCACTCGATCGCGCGGAGAGCCTCGGCATACCGGCCATCTCTAGTTCGAGCATGGGCTACTTGTGCCACGACGGCATGTGCTCGAACGTCGCTCGGCAAGGTCTCGGCGAGCGGCACCACTCGTTCAGCGAGCGACGGGTCGATCGCCGCGATCGCGAGTGCCCGGTCGGCGCGGCCGAGGGCCAGGTTGAGCTTGAGCTCGACGCCCAGCCCCCGCGCCCTAGGGACGCGTACGTGCCCTCCCTCAATCTGCGCCAGCGCCCACTCCTCCGCAGATGGACCCAGCACCGAGCGAACCAGTCCCCTCACCCCGGGACTGGGAGCGAAGGAGCCGCCACGACGCCTCACGAGGCCGACCCGAGTCAGCCTCTCGGCGAGCTCCCTCTCGGGTGCCGAGGCCGGGCGCCAGGCTCCGTCCAGCGCAACGAGCCGCCCGAGCGCCTGCAATGAGTCCGCTTGGAGCCCGGCGAGCGCCGTCCGCGCTGCCGTATTGTCAGCGGCCGCGAAGGCTTCGAGGAGCTCCGCGCGGGGGACGGTGGGAGAGACGCGCAACCCGCTCGGGCCCCGACGAAGCTCGAGCAGCCGGCTCGCCAGTCCAACGCTCAGCGCTTCCATGAGTCGGCCTGGCCAGCCTGGGACCGCGGCGACGAGGATCGGGACCACGTCGGGATCCACCTCCTGACCGAGCGCGGTCCGAACGAGGCTGTCCACCTCCGCCGTCGTCAGAGCCTTGATTCGCAAGTCGGAGTTCGCCGAGTGGCGTCCGGGAGCGCGATCTACCTTCCGAGACGAGGAGCCTCTGGCAAACCCGATCGGCTCACACACCGCAGCGATGACGGTCAGTCCAAGAGCCTCGCATACATCGAACAGCGCCGTTCGGACCGCCACGGCGAGCAGCTCGGCGTCGTCGACGAGGAGCAGCCCGTTGGACCCCAGCGCAGCCGCGAGAACCTCATGAGGTGTCCTTTCGACGGCGCGCGCCGTCGCCTCTTCGTCGCTGTCCCTCACGATGTGTCTGACGACCGCCGCTAGATCGTCCATGTCGTTCGTGGCCATGACGGAGAGCACCGGCCTCCCCGCAGCTCGAGCGTGAGTGGACACGTCATGAAGGAGGCGCGTACGCCCAGAGCCCTTCGGGCCAATGATCCGAAGGAGGCCGCGGCCCTCACAGGCGTGCTCGAGACCGGCGGCTCGCACCGCCTCGTTGCCCACCCACTCCGGACGCTGAAGTGCCAGGGTGTGCGTTAGGGCGAAGACGTCATCGGCCAGCACCTCCCTCGCCTGCTGCTCCGCTGCACGTGCTGTTGGCCGCTGCCCCGGTAAGCGGGCCATGAGCGTCGCCACGAAGGCGCTGACGGCAGGCGGAGCGAGGCCGAGGGAGTGGAGCGTCGGCGGGGCGACTCGGGCGACGTTCGTCAGTGTTGTCCCGAGGTCGTCTGCCGCGAACGGGTTCTTGCCCGCGATGACCTCGTAGAGGGTGACGCCCAGGGCGTACACGTCGGACGCGAAGGACTTCGACTTGCCCGTTATGAGCTCCGGGGCCATGAATGCGGGGGTCCCCGCTGAGCTGCCGGCGGCCTGGCGCATGCCGAGGGCGAAGCCGAAGTCCACCAGCTTCACGGCCTCTAGATTCGACCGAGCTCTCAGGACGTTGGGCGGTTTCACGTCTCCGTGGATGATCTCCCTCTCGTGCAGGTAGGCGAGAGCGCTGGCGAGATCGATGCCCGCCTTGACAGCCGCCCGCCAGGGCTCGTCGGCGGACGACACGACCTCGCGTAGCGTGTCGCGGGTCAAGAGCTCCATCACCATCAGCGCCCGACCCTGGCTCAGCCAGACGAGGTCGTGAAGCTGCACGATGGCGGGGTGTTTCAGACCGCACGCGACCCGGAACTCCTGCTCGACGCGAACCTCGGCCTCCCCTTCGATGACCTTCAGCGCGACCGGCACACCCCGCACAGCGTCGTCTGCACGGAAGACGAGGCCCGTTCCGCCGTGGCCGATCGGCGTCGCACCGCGGTATCGTGGGGGGAGATTCATGGCGTTCATCGAACGGGTATGAAGGCCTAGCACTTAAGGCAAAGGGGCGGGTCCGCGACGATCGTCGGTGTCGCTCACGTACCGGTCCTGGGACCATGGACGCTCACCATCCCGGGTCACGTGACGAGGACTGAGCCGTGACGGGCGGACCAACGCCGCGCGGGTGCGAACTGCGCCTGCTCCGCGCTAGACTCGAGGCCCATGAAGCGTGTCCGGTCCGTGAGCGTGCTGCTGCTGCAGCCTCTGGTGCAGGCGCTGGCCAGCAGCCCGGCTGCCCTCCAGCAGTTCTTCGGCGCCACAGACCTGACGCCGCAGCTCCTCGCCGATCCGGACGCGCGGGTCTCGCCGGCGCAGTTCTGCGTTGCGTGGGCAGAGACTGTGCGCTTGACGGGCGATCCCCAACTCGCGCTCCGAATCGCCGACTCCACCCCGCCCGGCGCGTTCGGCCTGGTCGAATACCTATGTCGCGCTGCACCGACGGTGGGGGAGGCCCTCCGACAGTGGGTCCGCTTCCTGAACCTGCTCGACGACGCCGTAGTAGTCGGCCTCGTCGTCGAGGGCGGGGTCGGCTATCTCCGCGTGGTCTCCGAGAGCGAAGCGCCCGCGCCGGCTTCTCACGAGCTCTGCTTCGCCCTCGTCTGCGCCACGATTCGGCGCTCCGTCCAGCCCTCCGTCAACGGGCAGCCATTCCGTCCCCTGTCGGTCGAGTTCACTCACCGCGCCCCCGCGGAGCTCAGGCCGTACGAGCTTGCTTTTGACGCGCCGGTTCGCTTCGGCGCCGCGAACACGCAGCTCGTCCTGGCCAGCACGGCCTTGCAAACGCCGATGTCCAGCTCGGACCCGGGCCTCCTAGCGATCCTCGCCCGGCACGCCGAGGAGCTGAAGAGCCGAGAGCGAGCACCGCCGCTCACGACCGAAGTCCGCAGGGCGCTGCAGCAAGCGCTGCAGAACGACCAGACCACCATCGAAGCGGTCGCACGGCGGCTGGGCGTCACGCCGCGCACGCTCCAGCGTCGCCTCGAAGACGAAGGCACGACCTTCCAGGCGCTGCGGGAGTCCACCCGAAGAGATCTCGCTGCGCACTACCTCGATCAGGACCTGTCCATCGCAGAGATCTCGTTCCTCCTCGGCTTCTCGGAGCCCAGCGCGTTCTTCCGCGCCTTCAAGCGCTGGACGGGGATCACCCCGCAGGAGGCCCGTGGCAGTCGCCGGCTCGCGCACTCGTAGGCGCAGAGTCAGAGCTCTGTCGTGTTCGGTCACTGCGGTCCAGGCTCGGCAGCAGCATAGTGCCCGGCATGACGATCCAAACGACCCACGTCGCTTCGCTCACGCAATCCACCGCGCTCGCCCCGCTTGCTCGTCGGCCCGCTCGCCCGAGCTACGATGACCTCCCCATCTCGCGACGTTATCAGCAGTTCTTCCCCGAGCTCCTCCGCTGCACGCCTGCCAGCACGCCCCGTGAGGAGTGGTGGAGCTGGCGCGGGCTCGACGTCCACCTCGACCGCATGGCGCCCGCCGAGTCGCCTCTGAAGGTGATTGTGCTTCATGGGGCCGGCGCTTATGGCCGCGTGATGGCACCCGCCGCCGTGCTCGCGCAGCGTTACGGCTTCGAGACCGTCGCGCCAGACTTGCCCGGTTATGGCCTCACCCGAGTCTCTTGGGGGCAGCTTGACTACCCACTCTGGATACGTTGTGTCAGTGACCTCATCGACGCGGAGCTGGCGCGCGATAGCCGCCCTGTCGTCCTCTTCGGCGTGAGCCTCGGGGGGCTCCTCGCTTATCAAGCCGCGGCCCGCTCACGAAGGGTCGCCGGCCTGATCGCCACGACCCTGGCCGATCCGCGGGAACGAGCGGTACGCCAGGGCTTCGCGAGGCACCCACTCCTCGGGACGGCCGGGCTGGCCACGTTGAACGCGCTCTCGTGGGCCACCGACCGCCTGCCGCTGCCGATGGCGCTGATGTCCAGGATGGACGGAATCTCCAACGATCCCGCGCTGTCGGCGCTGGTGAAGTCCGATGCCATGGGCGGTGGCAACTGGGTGCCGGCTCAGTTCTTACGGACGCTGATGACCACGCCGCCAGACATCGAGCCCGAGGCGTTCGACCTCTGCCCGGTGCTCCTGGCCCACCCTGGCGACGACCGCATGACGGACATCGCCCTGAGCCGACGCTTCTTCGAGCGGCTGCCTGCCCGGGCCCACAAGAAGACCATGGTGGTGCTCGACGGTGCCAGCCACATGCCCACCGAGGTGGCTGGGCTCGCTCAGCTCGAGGCCGCCGTCATCCAGTTCCTGCGAGCGCTCACACCCCGGGCCAAGCGCAAACCACACGACGGTCCGCCGTCTTACGGAGTCAACCCATGATTAGCCTGTCTCGCGCTCTCGACGTCAGCACGTCCGCTCTTGCCAGCCACCTCCGAGGCTGGGCAGGCACCACGGCCTTCCGCCCGGCCAAGTCGCAGCCCGTTCAGCCAATCATCCTGTACGAGATGGAGAACTGCCCGTACTGCCGGCTGGTCCGCGAGACGCTGACCACGCTCGACCTCGACGCCGAGATCCGCCCCTGCCCAAAAGGCGGGACCCGGTTCCGGCCCGAGGCCCAGAGCCTGAGCGGCCGAGCGCAGTTCCCGCTCATGGTGGATCCGAATACCGGTCGCCAGCTCCTCGAGTCTGCCGACATCGTCGACTACCTGCACGCCACTTACGGCGAGGGCGGCAAGACCGCGCGCGGGCTCCTGCGCCGCCTCCGCGTGGCGTCCTCTTACTCTGCGACGGCCATGAGGCCTGCTCGGGGCTACCGAGCTCGCTCCTCACGCGCCCCCGAGAAGCCGCTCGAGCTCGACAGCTGCGAATCTAGCCCCTAAGGTCGCA
>SXGT01227225.1_pt1 | contig 21895 bp, 24 predicted proteins | sample 3176221 | NCBI WGS metagenome assembly SXGT01 (sample SAMN11356862, study PRJNA531348) | freshwater metagenome | isolation source: freshwater sample F1-120 | place: China: Fuxian Lake, Yuxi | collected 2017-12-25
ATCAAGCGGCGTTGCTACGGCATCTATGACTTAGGCCGGTTATTCCAACATATCTGGCTTGATGTCGAAGGTCGGCGTTTATTCGGTTATGCCTAATACTATAGGTAGTGGTTACCCCACGAAATCGGGAAGAGCCAAAAATCCAGCCTTAACATGGTATTTACTTTCAATATAATTTGAAAACTCTAAGAACAAATTATGCATACCCAATCCTATTAATAGATCGGTAACAATATTTAACAGAAAAATAGAATCGACATTCATACCTTTTAATTGCTTCATTTCAGAATCAACTAAAAGCTTCATAATAGGAACAGGATCAGCACTAATTAAAGAGCCTACACCTTTTAAACCGGCCATTACTTTACTTCCCGGAACAAATTTATTGATAGCTTCAAAGACCCCCGTCTCAATCATTGCATTTGCATACTTGTGCGCATAAGGCATACAAGGAATTAACTTAAAATCATGAAATTTCGGATTGGTATTTATTTTTTTCAGAACCGGATCAGGCTGATGATGGGTTGTAAACATAAAGCTTTTTATACCAATATCATTAACATACTCTAATGATTTGTAAATATCATCTGGGGTTTTAAAGCGTTGAGATTGTCTGATAGATACCTGTTCAGACATATGGTTTACACCAAAGAACTGATTATCACCAAATATTATCTTGTCAATTATCTCAATCCTCCAGAAAGCGTGTATATATCTTCAACTATCTTATCTGTTACACAGGCAGTTTCAAGTGATGAAATTGACTTATCTATTTTGCCATTTAACAGCATCGAAAATTTTTCACAATGTACTTAACTCAGTAAATCATCCACAAAACTTGCTATGCCTCGGTAAGATATCAAGGGCCGTTTAAACAAATTATTTTCAACAAAATATGCCAATGCTTTTGTATCTTCGCCAAGCTTATAAATGAAAAAATTATCTCTATTTAATGAGCTAGATTTTTTTACATATTCATTATTGGTAATAACTCTCGTACCACAAGCGGAAGCTTGAAAGCATCTCACCGTCACTCCTGTCTGACTAGGATGGGCAAAATCTATTGTAAACTTAGAAGCTGAAATGAACTTGAAATACTCATCCGTACTAAGTCCCTTAAAATGTATGTGTTTGCGCCATTTATAAATTAGCACAGGATGCTTTAATAGGTTTCTAACAAGTGTCAAAACGTTTTTTTCATATATAAATACTTTAAAAATATAGTCATTCGCCAGCAAAGCATAAATCTTATCTAAATAAACCAGTCGATCCGAATGATTTTTCATCACACAAGATATATCAATATTTTTTTCAGGAAAATCATCAACTACATACTCAGAAAACAAATCAACTCGATTCAAGTTGTGATTCGCGCTATCGGTAAAATCAAATGTTTTATATGAATCAACATTATTAAGCCATTTTAAAGGTCCATTAAAATAACCAAAGGAATCCCAGTTATAGCTAATAACCCTATCTGAGTTCGCCCTGAGCAGGTCCAATAAATTTATTGACACCCCCCTTCCCTTGAAAATGATAATCAAATCATAATGTTTTCCACCTTGTGAAAAATAATCACTAAATCTTCTTATGGTTATTCTTCGAACTATAAAGTTAAAGAAGTTACCAAGGAATTGCCCAAATAGAGTTTCAGGATATTCATCATTCATCAAATCGACGAAATATCCACGAGAGGAAATCTCTTTAACAATTGCAGAATGAAAGTTATAAAAGGACAAAGGGGTTATTAGTAAACACTTTTTCATAAGAAAATACTACTCAACCAAGAATCCAGTTTCAATTCAGGGTGTTCTTGCGACTTGTACTCACTACGAATGAACGGCTTCAATATATCCATATTATCCTCACCCAGCAAAAAAACCTGGTTTTTATCATAAAAAGGTTCACCAATAATATGCGGATTAGTCGTTACTATTTTTTTTCCAATGCAGATGTTTTCAATGACCCGCATTGTCAGTCCACTTTGTTGATGATTTGGAACATCCAACACAGCACGGGATCTTGCAATTATATCCCGCATAGCTTCGATATTCATGGTACGAAATGAAACACCCTTGGGAATTATTCCTTTCAATAATATCTTTAGGTAGGTTATCGGCGTCATTTTTAAATGGAAATAAAAGCTTATATTGTTGCTAATGCAGTAATCTTTAAACTGCTGCACAAGGATATATCTTTGTGGCCTCATTACCGAACCAACTGTATAGATATCAATATCATGGTCTTTATGTTCTATTTTGCAATATGTATCACTGGCGAATAGCGGCAAATACTTAAATCCATACTTTTTGCAGTCCACGCTATCGAAAGAATAGACCTTTTCAAAAAACTCAACAGTGCCAAGATAATTATATTGACTAATTGGATCCCAATGGTAGCTGATAAATTCAGCAATTTCCTGGCTATTACGAAGGTATTTTAAATTATCTATCGAGAAAAAATGAGTCGTTATAAAAAAAACTTTATCGTATTTTATAGATGAGCTCTTGTTAATAATATTATGATGATAGCGGTCAAGAGATGCTCTATATAGAGGCTTTAGTATATATCGTGAAATTTTATAAAACAAAGTTCTGGGCTCTATTGGATAATAATCAACTTGATAACCTAGTCTTTCAAGCCCCCTGGAGATAGCATCAGGATAATGATAATAATCTAAACCAATAAAAAGAACTCTCGTTATTTTATTTTCGTTGCTGGACTGATCTCTAATCATGGAAGCGCTCCACTTGGACTTTTTAAGAGATAATTTGAAAATGTTAACATTAAAGGAAAAATAAAAAACCCAATTGGTTCAGTTTGCAATGATAAAAATATAATTAAAAAAAATGTTAGTTTATTTTTTGAAAATATATTTTGATTATATAAGCTGTACAATATAGCTAATCCAAACGGTATACCTAAAAACACAAAATAATTTAATATAGAGTTAGTATTACTGGCGTCTCTTTCAATACGACTTCCTATCATGTCAATATCAGCCCTATTATTTAATAACTCTTTATCATAAGCTTCTCGATCAAAATCTATTCCCAAAAACGGATTGTTTTTAATAATATTAATTGCTGTAAATGTGTCTAAGGCTCGTGAAAAACCTGATCCAGAATTTTTTCCTTCAAATTTTTCGATCAAGTTCTCTTGAAGCAATATTAACATTAAAGGGAATATCGTAAACGCAACAATAAATGCCAAAATATTTTTTCTTTTTATTTTTATTTTTAAATAAAAAAATCTTTGTCTGGCTAAAATTATCAAACCAGTCGAAGACCATGTTGTTATTATAACAATAATCGACAATAACGAAATTATAATATTACGGTATATAAATAATGAAATAAAAAGCAAAATATTCATATAAAATTGCAATATACCTGGCTCCCAAAAAATCCCACTTGTTCTGAAAAAATTTAAAAAATAGAATTCAATTATTCTCGATTCTTCAATTCTTTCTATATCGTCTGAATGCAGGTAATAAAAAATATAATTGAAAGTATTTGTTTTTATAGATGGAACAAAGATTAAACTGTTTTTTACCACATACCATGCTGCAAATGATAACAGTGCATGCAGCATAATAAAGTACAAGACACTATAAATTATTTTTATAAGATATTCAGGTTTATCGCTAAAATACATCAATATCAATAAAGCTGTTACTATATTAGCAAAACGAGTAATATATTGACTTATTGCTTGAGTTTCAGATAGAAATATATATTTTAAGAAAAAAATAAATACTACAAGACATAAAATAATACAAAAATTTTTCAATGCAAATCTATTAACTTTATTGTTTTTAGCGATCAACGCTGATACCAATATAAAAGTTATAATAATAAGAGTAATCCATAATTCCAGAGTTAAGTTGATTAAACTACCGCTTACTAAAATAGTTAAAATGATAAGGAAGGCATCTATTTTTTTTATTTTTTCGGTTGAAAAATTCTCACTTGTTTGATAAAAAAATAAATATTTTGATAGTGGTTTAATTTTCAAAATGTAATGCTCGATTATTATTTAATAATAAAATTGGTTCTTCTCGGTTTCCGGAAGAACCAACAAATCTTCATAAATACTGATTAATGAATCGTAGATGAATCAAACAACCATTTTAGGAACGCTCTTTAGTCTTGAAATATGCCATCAAAAAGATGTACATCAACTAACAATTTGATTTTTCTTTGCATTTATTTTACGTCCCAATCGGCACTTGATTCATAACCAAGCTTAATTAACAAATCATCGGTCTGAGCCTTAAATAACTCTACATGTTCATTCGTGAAGACGTCTTTCCAACTACCTATTATACCTTTCCGAAAAGTTGATGCTTTGGTGCTGTATACATTGCGTGCAATATATTCGATCTCACTGGGTGAAAGTTTAATGTCTAGGTGTGATGCAATCGCCTGAATCGTGGCTAGTTGATCTCCCTGTTCCCCTCCACCTTGGTTTCCGATTAGATCTTCAAATTTAATAACGAGCGTATTGGGATCAGTCAACCAGCCATCGAATCGCTGCCAGAGTTCAGCAACTGAAGCTATCAAACCATCTTTACCAATGATTACTGCCGTGAGCCTAGCATTGTCATTAGGCAGGCTTGCAATAAATTTATGCGAGTAGTGAGTGGTATCAATCTCGTTGACATATTTATAGTTCGATATCACAACATCTCTTGGATCACGAATTAAAAATAGCGTTTTGACACCCAAGTTATCGACTAAATCGAGAATATCTTGATGCGCAGGCAAATGAGCATTGATAAACTGCCCATTGTGTAATCGTTTAAGTCGTCTTGCCGTACTGGACGAACATTCATCCCAATCCAACAGTGTTCGGAAGGGTGCCATTCTCATGCCTGGAATGAAAGTAAGTGCCCTTTCCATCATGTTGGTTCCTGCTTTTGGAATGCTGTTCGCCAATACTCTTGGGCCGGTGAAGCGACCCTTTAATGCCGACGGATTTAATCCCATTAACTGGGTGCGAATAACTTTTTGGGAAAAAATTAAAACTCGATCAAGTTTCGTTTGTTTAGCCATTTTGAATGATTTACTTTATTGCTAATAAATTTAATGAATGCGAATATTTCATAGTGCCTTATTTTTCGGCTCTCATTATTTAAACAAACCTTTTAGTTTCATCTCTTCGATACTTCCATCATAATTGTCCATCATGATCTCTTGATTGTTGACCCATTGTGCAAACCGTTTGATGCCGTTTTCAAAATCAACTTTTGGAGTAAACCCAAGTTTACCTTTGATTTTTGTCAGATCAGCATAGTTGTCCCGGATATCGCCTAGTCGATAATTTCCGGAAACAATGATATTGACATGACTGCTATACTCCTTTTTGAGTGCCTCGGCAACTGTAAGAACATTGGTTCTTTCCCCAAAACCAACATTAAAAACCTCATAGGCGGCTTCATCTTTTTCTATCCCTAAAATTGTGGCGTCAACCACATCATCGATATAAACAAAATCACGACTCTCAAGGCCATCTTCAAAAACCGTAATGTCGTTGCCGTTTTTGATCCGAGTCGAGAAAATGGAGAGAATTCCCGTATAAGGATTGGAAAGGGACTGCCCCGGTCCATAGACATTTTGGTAGCGAAAAGCAACTGCTGGAATACCAATCGACTTTCCAATGGTTAAAACCATCTGTTCCTGATTTTGTTTGGTAATGCCATAGAGCGAAGAGGGATGAATTTTACTTTCCTCATCAGTCGGCAATAGTTCGGCGTTAGCTCTACAAAAGGGGCATTTCACCTGAAAGTCGCCCCGTTTCATGTCGTTATCTTTTCTTTCGTCTGGATAAACGGTGCCACAACTCTTGCAATGGTACTTGCCTTCACCATAAATGGAACGAGAAGAAGCAATTACCAGTTTTTTAATGCTATGTTGAGTGTTGGTCAAAATATCAAGGAGAATGGCTGTCCCTTTGATGTTTACATCGACATATTTTTCAATCTCATACATCGACTGACCTGTCCCCGTTTCGGCAGCAAGGTGAACCACAACATCTTGCCTATCCAGGGCTAAAAACCAGTCTGCTTTGTTTCTGACATCCCCTTTAATAAACTTGACCTTATCTTTGATGGAAAGATAAAGCGGAGAATATTCAGCGTGTATCTGTAACGAAAGATTATCGAGCACCGTGACGACATAGCCTTTGTCGATAAGTTTAAGGCTAAGCTTTGACCCGATGAAGCCAGCGCCTCCGGTGATCAGAATATTTTTAATTGTCATTAATAAATTCTCCTTTTTCGTTGGTTTTTTCCCATTTTTCAGTTTCGGGATTGTAGCGTTTGACGATTTTGGCGGGAACTCCCACAATAACGCAATAATCAGGGAAGATACCTCTAACGACAGCATTGGCCCCTATGATACATTGCTTCCCTAAAATGGTACCCGCCAATATTTTTGCTCCTGCACCGATAAAACAAGTATCGCCAATTTCTGTTTTTTTTACAATAAGGGGTTGTTTTAAAATATTAACATTGACTTGTTCATATTCATGGTCTGTATCCTGGATCGAGACACCAAATGAAACGACGGTATCGGCACCGATGCTCAAATAGCCTGCCGCAGTAATATGACAGCTTTGCTGAATGCTCACGCCATCCCCGATTATGATGTGGGGATTGTATTTCTGCTCGCCATGACGAGTGATCGTCTGAATACGGCACCCCGGCCAAACGAATATGTTGTTACCAATGCTGATGTATTCGGGTGTCCAAAGCAGAGGTTTTATGACAGTTGAATGTTTGCCGCAATTTTTAAGAATCCATCTATAGAAATATCTTGTTTTGAGCTTGTGGTAAAAATTCTCAATGGTCTGAATCTTTCGTGACAAAGGATCACGAGTAAAATTTTTAAGTTTAGTGATCATCATTTTGATTGAACATCCTTTTGTGCCGAATCAAGGCAATCGGAGATCCGCTTATGAAAGAATCAAGCATGTCCTGAATTTCAGGCAATTCAAAAATAGAATCAGGATCCATCGTTACCCATTTTTTGAAGTCCTTCACCGTTGCAGCAAAATCGGTAAAAACCCAGTTGCATCCCTGAGACAAGTAGAAACAGAGTGCCGCATCATTTTTTTGAGATTCTGATAGCAGCAACTGCCCTGAGATACCGCGCATGATGTAATGGTAATACTCTTCTAATTGCTTGGGCTTGTAAACAAATCCAAGATCAGAATAGTAACAATTTGATACTGTGATGACGGGTTTCCCTAACATCGTCGATTCAAGAGCCGTTGTCGTTGAATAGGCAATGACAACTTTACATTTTTGGATGAGCCCGTATGTATTGATGTCGGCATTGGCAGAAACAAAATGAACTCTTTTATGTTGAAGAAAGGGTTTTAACAATTTTTTATAATCATCACTGGTTGATGCTATTTTTTTTCGTTCGGCCGGATGCTGACGAATGATAATCGTCTCCTCGGTGTTTTCCAAAACCCATTTGACCGATTGAAATATCCACTCGTTCATGCCGGGATATAGAGTATGTAATCCGAGTGCAGCCTGATCCCAGACTGAATTTAATAAAAGGAGAATAGATCCAGACTCATGATTCTCATCTGAGATTTTTTTTATTTGATACGAAAAAGGATCATTTCCCTCCATTCTTTTTCCCATCAGGATATAGGCTTTATCATAGGCAAATGCTTTGTCATCATCCGGAAACGATTTAAATGCTAAAGGAATATCGGTTAATTGAGCAGCAGGACCGCTATTGCTCATCAGATTGGCGCCTTCGTCTCCATCAATGGTTGATACCGGTATATTCAGGTATTTTCCACAGTTAAGGTAAATGCCTGAAGTACCGACAATACCGCAGGCGACAATAATGTGCTCAAGATTTAAGCTTTCGAGTATCGATAGGATTCGACTTGATGCATGCACTAGTTGTTGAAGATATCGCATGTATTCCCGCTCCCTGTCAATTTTGGCCATTTCCCCTCTTGTTAACCAGATAGCCTGTAAGTTGGCAAGCGCCATAAGCTTGTCAGAGGAAATGCACTCATGATTGCCACTTACAAGTGCATCCGAAAGCCATGCTACTTGAAACCCTTTTATGGAAAGTTTTTGCATACAATGTTTAATGGCTGACATTTTCATTTTGTATATGAATACATTTTTTTCGAAATTACTATCATCAACAATATAAATGACAGCTTTACCTTTTTTTTGTAGCAATAAACCTAGAGCTATCATGAAAAATGGCCAGCTTATGATATACAAGGGCTGGACAATTATCGCTAAACAGCTATTTTCTTTGTACAAGGTTGAAGGAACAGTTGTGTCGATAAATTTATCCATTCTCATGGTATAAATAGACCACAATACGGCACCTCTTAGGGTGCGTAGGATATTCTTTATCGCGCTAATCATTGTAAATGTTCCTTATGTAGTATTTTTTTTGTGGTATAAATATTCACAATTGCAATAAATAAATTGCCGACCAACAAGGCAACAGCGCCAGCGAGTATTCCGTATGAAGGTATATAATACATTCCCACTATAGATGTTAATAATGCTCCACCCATAGTAGTAAACATTATCTGTTTTGATCGCTTATAATACATCAGAATAAATGATTCAATCAGAGGAAAAAGGTAAATGTAGTTAGCAGCGATGAATATAAAAAAAATATATTTTGACTTTTGATACTTTGATGATCCCAGTAGTTCAATAATCGGTCCAGCGCTTGCCATGAGCGCTAGTGCAATAAAAGATAATAAAATTCTATAGTAAAAAATTATTTTTTTTAGGTGTGTCAAGTTTATTGACTCTTGTGAATAAATCATAGGCTGCACAACTTTTCCAAAGGAGTTTCCAGCGATTATTAAAATGAGAGAAACTTGCTGTGCAAAAGTATAGTAGCTGAGCTGCTCAAGCGTTTCATACCGTTGTAAAAAAATCAAACCATACTTGTTTAATAAAAAATAGGCCAAATAGCTTAATAATATTGGCCAAGCAAAATTGAGTGTATTAAGTATATAATTGAATTTGACAGTGAATCTAAAGCGCCGTGAAATTAATATAACAGAAATAAACCAAATAAAACTATTTGCAACGACGAGATTCGAAAGCATTGTTTCAATATTACCCTGCATATAAACCAGCGAATAGAATGTTGAACACACTATTAAAATGACGCTTACAAGCTGGAATACAACAAACAGGTGGGCTTTTTCCTGGATCCTTAACAAAAGAGAGAAAAGTCCGGGAATAAAACTAAAAAACGCCAACGCTAATGCAATAGGTAAAAAAGGAAAGGCGGCAGTTTGCGGAGAAATAAGTTGCCAAAACGGCTCACCAAACAGAAAGAATAATAAAAAAAGCACCAAGGAGTAGGTGTTATGTCCAATAAAAATGGTTGAAAGATAATCATTTGTTTTGTTTTGCCGGGAATATTCAAAATAGAGGCGGGAAAAAGCCGATGTTATTCCAAAATGACAAATGAAAGTCATTAATGTTGTGTTCGTCATGACGATAGAATAGGTGGCATACCCGGCTTTTGAGAGAAATTTTGTATAGACAGGGAGAAGAATAAACCCCGTTACTCCAGTAACAACCATATCCCCAACCGCATATATCAGCATCCCGTGAAAAAGTTTTTTTAGCATAAAACCCGCTGATGGGAAGAACTCAAAAAATACGAAGCCAGATAAAAATCACTTATATCATCAATATCAATCGAAGCCTCTTTCTCCATAATAAAGGCAAAAATATTTTCTTTAAGAAGAAATGTTTTTGCTTTCAAGAGCTTTTCAGTTTTGCAAATATAAATGGCACCATTCAGCCGATAGTATTTGGGAAGATCCTGGCTTCGTTTGTTTTTAAGTTCATCCTTTAAAAAATGGCTCATATCTCCATCTTCGGGCAATGTATTTGACCAAAGCGGGCTATGATCCATCGCGCAAACCGATATGACGGCATCCGCATTTTTTAACATAAGCAATTCAATTGCCTTATCGATGTGTTTTTCGTTTCTCAAGGGACTCGTAGGCTGAAGTAATACGGTATAGTCAAACGTACTTTCAGAATTTTCCATGGCATGTCTGATAGCATCAAATGTTGTCGCTGTATCACTTGCAAGCTCGAATGGTCTTCTTATGATCTCTGAACCGTAATTTTTGGATATTCTAAGAATGTCATCATCATCGCTGCTCACTACGACTTTGTCTATATGTCGACTTTTTAACCCGGCTTCAATCGTCCATGCAATAAGAGGATTTCCAGCTAAATCCAGAATATTCTTGCGAGGAAGACGCTTGCTCCCACCTCTTGCGGGGATGATGGCAAGAAATGATTTATCTTGATGCATCAAAAATCTCAGAATATTCGATATTTGCCCTCTCAAAATCATTCATTCGACCGATATCGAGCCAATATTCATGAACGGGAAATGATGCGACTTTGTTATCTTGAGCGATGATCTTTTCAAACAAACAGGGCATGTCAAAGAATTTTCCGTCCGGAACCAATGAAAGAACGTCAGGGGATAGCATATAGATTCCCGCGTTGACAAAAAACTTATGAATCGGTTTTTCAACAATCGAGACAATTAAACCATTTTCAACATTCACTACACCATAGGGTACTTGAAAATCATACTCGCGCACGGCCATTGTTCCCATTGCTTCCTGAGACATGTGAAAATCATACAGGTGCTCAAAGTTGACATTGGTGAGGAGATCACCGTTCATCACAAAAAAAGGTTCGGTAAGTTTGTCCCGCATCAAACTTAAAGCCCCGGCAGTCCCCATGCGTTGCTTTTCGTGGACATAATCAATGGTGACCCCGAAACAACTTCCGTCACCGAAATACTCCTCGATGATATGCGAGAGATGATTGACAGTGAGAATGAATTTGGTATTGCCGTATTTTGCGAAGTTCTCGATGATCGTTTGAAGGATGGGTTTGTTCCCAACATGGAGCATCGGTTTTGGCATGGTTTTGGTCAGTTCACCAAGCCTTGTTCCCTGCCCACCGACCATCAAAACAACACTATTGGACTTTCTTTGTTCAGTAACAAGATCGTCTAATGTTTCTAACCCAACTAAGTTTCCACTATTATCGATAATTGGTATTTGATGTATCTTTTTAGCTATCGCAAGGCGAATAATGTTTTCTTTTGAATCATTGATATATACGACTGTTGGTTCAGTGAAATATATCTTTTCTATACTTTCATCAAGACAGTATCCTTTTAGCAATCCCCTCCTTATATCACCGTCACTTACTGTACCAATGAGCTTGCCATGATCATCAACTACAAGCAGTATTTGTTTAGAGCTTTGATCAATAAGTTTAAGCGCATCTTTTATCGTAATATTTCGCCTGACAATAATATCTTGGATTTTTTGCATTATTTATTTTCTTTCCAAATAGGATGTTTTAATTCCAATTTACCGTAATTTTTTTCCCAAAGATGTGGAGATCTAAATTTTTCAATCACCTCATGATAACGGTCTAAAGTGATATTCATATATTCACAACAATCTATAATATATTGCTCTGGGAATTCACCATCAAAACGCTTAATTAAAGCAATCCCTTCATTACGCGTAATATCTCCATTTCTAACTTCTTGTGCGGAGTCATAAGTGGCTCTGCCTATCCCAAATTTGATGGTTGTCGTATGATAATGCAACCAATCAATTTTATCATCAAGAGAACTGTATTTGCTGAAACTTCCTTCTGTTCGATGATCATTTGGCATAAAATTACTATTTTCTATAGCGTAGTAATACGTTTCCTGAGGATGCCACTTAGTATAATAGCCTAGATAATGAACGGTTGTTCCTGTTTTTTGCAGATCATATGGATTTACCGGAAAATATGATTCTAAATCAGAAAGTTTAAATCCAAAATCATGAATTAAATCTTTCGCGGGAATACCGCCTAACACCAAATCCGAAATACTCAATTCGGCGCTATAGTATTTTGGGTCTCTTGTAGGTTTTTCATTATCTTCGATTGCATTGCCGTATTCAGCTTCATTTTCCCCAAAAATGACCAAAGGAATATCAAGCAATATAGATAATCGTGGCGCTAAATTTTTTTGACCTAGAATAAAAGGTTGAAATGGGTGTCCTAAGTTTTCAAAGGCACTTTTGGTTAAAAATCGATGCAATTTTCTATTTTGGTTGTAGGTGAAGTTTGCAAAGCCTGCATCAAGCCAAGACTCAAAATTGCGCCGCCCAATATCGGTATAAAGTGCGGGCGGCCATGTAATTAAAATGGGGTTCATATTATATTTATATTTCAGCATGTGCGCTGCTTGAACGCTGTCTTTTCCGCCACTTCCTGGAACAACGACATCATACCTTCCATCATTCCTTCGATATTTATCGCAAAGTTCTATTAATTCTCTCTCTCTCTCTTCCCAATTGATTGTCTTTTTCTTTTCAGCATATTTGCAGGCTTCGCATACTCCATCATCCCCAAATGAAATTGCTCGTTTAATAGCCTCTGGTTTATTTTGAAACTCTGCTACAGAAGAAGGTCTTTGGTTGCTCATTGTACATTTTTTGCAATATTTTACATCTAGAGGCAATCCATATCTTCCAAATAACTCACTCATCTCTGTCTCCTATAGGTCTATAAAATTCCTGAACAATTTAATCCCTGCTTCTCGACTTTTTTCTGGATGAAATTGAACACCGTAGAGATTATTTTTATGAATGGCTGATATAAATTTATGCCCGGCGTAGTCGGTTAATGCAGCTATATCAGTATAATTGACTACTTCATATGAGTGCATAAAATAAAACTCTTCGTTTTCAAGCCCATTTAAAAGCTGGTTCGGTCTTATGACCTCAATACCATTAAATCTCATGTGGGGGATTTTTGCATCAACCAGCATTGGCTTAACTTCCGCAGTAATCACACCTAACCCATTGGTTTTTCCATATTCAAACCCTAATGTAGATAAGATTTGCATTCCTAAACAAACTCCCAAAGTGGGTTTTACTTGGATTGCTTTTTTGAGCGGTTCCAATAAACCACTGTTTTCTAGTTCTTTCATTGCATCTTTGAAACTCCCAACTCCTGGGATAACTATTTTATCTACATTGCTAAGTTCCTGTTGATTACTGACAATCTGTACTGCACCTCCTGCACGCTCAATTGCTTTTTTTATGCTATGTATATTACCTGCAATACCATAATTGATTAATCCTATTGCGCTATTCATTCTTACACCCCTATCCTATTGGCTAATAGATATTCCTTGATTTCTTTAATGGTATATTTTTTATAATGCAACAAACTTGCTATGGCGATACCGCTCGGTTTAGCTACTTCGATGATGTTTTTAATATCTTCAAGTTTACCCGCACCGCTTGCTACTACGACGGGTATAGAAACCGCTTCTACAACCTGCTGCGCCAGTTCTAAATCAAATCCCCGGCCTCTTCCATCATGATCCACAGATTGCAGCAGTATTTCACCGGCACCTCGTTGTTCCACTTCTTTGACCCACTCCAACACATTTTTACCACTTTGAATTCTTCCGCAATCAGTGTAACACTCCCACCAGTTATTCCATCGCTTCGCTTCAATATTGACGATAATCGCTTGGTTTCCAAAAATTTCTGCTGCTTGATTAATGATGTCAGGATTTTTCTGAACAGCATACGTATTGATAACTACCTTATCGGCTCCAGCATGGAAAAGTTTAGAAAAGTCATCGACTGTCTTGACTCCGCCACCGACACCGAAAGGGATAAAGAGCTCATTGGCAGTTTTTTCTATTTCACCAAACAGAATTTCTCTTTGGTAAAGGGAGGCGACTATATCGATATATATCACTTCATCAGCACCTTGCTCATAATATTTTCTAGCCAGTTCTGCCGGAGTTCCAACTTTTCTTAAACCTTCAAAATGGACAGGCTTGACGACATATGGTGGCTTTACATCAAGCTTTGAAATTATTCTTGTTTTCAATCTCCCCCCTCAATTTTAATACTATAAAAAACTTTCATTAAAATCATTGACAAATCGGATTTTTTTAGAACACTTGCAATCTGTTGGCTTGCCCTTCCATCTCCATAAGGACTTATGACAGTCTTGAGAGTTTTTTGAAACTCTGTACCATAAAGCCTATCAAGTGCTTGTAAGATTGATTCTCGCGTTGGTTGGCAATCTATTACGCTATCGGCTTTAAGCCGACCTTTTTGCCGATCACCAATATTAATAGTTCCAATTTTAAAACTAGGCGCTTCTGCTAATCCGCTAGAACTATTGCCTACAACTGCATCGACATATTGTAAAGCGCTGAGATAACGCATCTGTCCTAAAGAGGTAAAGCAAACTGACTTATGATGATTTTTGGCGACATACGCGTCGATCATTTGATTGATAATTCTGCCATCTGTATCTGAGTTACTTTTAGTAAAAATAAGATGCGTTTCTTGCAGATCATCAATAGCGTTGAGAAGTTCTTGAAACTGTACGTTGGCTGTAGATTTTTCAAGCGTTACTGGATGAAATGTAACTAGCAGGTTTTTTTTTGCGAGCGTGAAATTGATACTTTTCTCAAATTCTTCTCTCGAAAGCAAAGGTAACCGTTTTATATTTTCTATACCCATTCCGCCGACATTAAAAACATATTCAGGATTCTCTCCCAATTGAATGACTCTTTTTCTGTATTCTTCAGCGGCTGTAAAATGCAAGTGACTCATTTTGGTAATACTATGGCGTATTGCTTCGTCAAAAGCTCCTTCAGTTGTTTCGCCGCCATGTAAATGGGCTATCGGGATGCGGGCAATCATCGCAGCACTCACAGCACTAAATATCTCATAGCGATCTCCCAGTACAATGACAACATCTGGCTTAAGCTCGTCATAGGCTTCGGCAAAAGAAATTTGTGCTAATCCCATCGATTTTGAAATACCAATCGCAGTATCACTGGAAAGAAGCATTTCGATTTTTTTATTGATTTTAAAATCTTTTCCTATTTCTTTATATGTCAAACCAAACTCAGGGCTCAGGTGCATTCCTGTTGCTATAATTTGCAGTTCCAAATCACTATCAGCTTCTATTTCTTTCATTAGCCAATATAGCAGTCCATATTCAGCTCGCGTTCCAGTAACAATGCAGAGTTTTCTCATTTAGCGCTCTTCTCTATCTCACGCAGTGTACGCGCACGATCAGCAAGTGATTTTACCGTTTCATCTTGCCACTGATTTTTACGCCACTCGGTGTAATCAAAACGTTCTCGGTTAATTAACGCAATAAATCGTTCTGCCTCAACCATACCTAAAGCATGCACTAAGGCATGCATACCTTCAGCGCGAATGTCAATGTCAGTTCTCATGATTATCCTCTTTTAGTCTACGAATAAACTCGATAGGATCAACAACTGATAATGTTTGGTGTTTTGCCATTTTGCGAAGTAGTGCTTTATCAGTTGTCAAAAAATAATCGGCATGCGCGTCTAACGCACAAGCAACGTGCAGTGCGTCCATAGGCTTTACTCCTATTTGAACCAGTGTGTTTGCTACTGCTTCAATCGGGTCGTTGACCGTTATATCGAGAACACTTAGTTGTTGCCAGTCTGCGATGACCATTTTACGATTCAAATCAGGATTAGCTGCATTTTCTATATCCATCATTACCGACCATATTAGAGATAATTCACTTTCCCGTATCATCGCTTGAACATGGAGTTTGGCTTCCGTTTGCAGCCGAACCATTAAATCTGATTGATCATCGAAAGGACGATTGAAACAACAGATATCAAGATAAATACGCATGATGTTTATATTTCAATTGGTTCATCTGGTGAAAAATCTCTTGAGGCTTGTCTATTCAACACCTCATCCCAGCGCATCGGGCTGATACCAGTACCTGGACGTTTAACAGTAATATTGTCAGTACTCAATATTTCCCCTTTTTGAATAGGGCGGGATGCCATAATACTTTTACGGGCGATAGGAATATTTTTGAACTCGCTTTTACTGGGTTTTTTGATGCCATCACCTAATGCTTTTTCAATATTTCGAATTGCACTCACCATCGCTTTTAGCTCATGGGGTTCCAAGCTCGCTTTGTGGTCGGGACCTTCCATCGTTTTATCAAGCGTAAAGTGTTTTTCGATGATACATGCCCCCATGGCAACAGCTGCAATCGGTACTTCAATACCCTTGGTATGGTCGGAATAACCAACTTTTACACCGAAGGCCTTAGCTATCGTTTGCATTGATTTAAGATTGACATCTTCCACGGGACATGGATATTCGGTTGTGGCATGCAGAACTGTAATTTTTTCTTTTGGCAACCCCGCAGCTACCAAAATATCCAAAGCATTTTCTATCTCTCCCAAATTAGCCATGCCCGTTGATAGGATCGCTAATTTGGCCAATTTACCGACATGACGAAGATAGGGGAGATTGGTAATCTCGCCGCTAGGAATTTTAAATATCTCCGTACCGAGATTATTAAGCAACTCAATACTCTCATGATCAAAGGGAGTGGAAAGAAAGAGAATGTTTTTTGTTTTACAATAAGCGATGAGTTCATGATGCGCGGTTTCATCAAGCTCTAACTTTTTAATCATCTCATACTGAGATTCAGCAGCATCGGTTGTTTGTTGCTGGTATTCAGCTTTATGTGCGGTTTTTGATACCAATTTATCGGCTTTAAATGTTTGGAATTTGATAGCATCCGCACCTGCATCTACCGCTACATTAATCAATTTTTGCGCCAACTCTAAGCTTCCATTGTGATTGACGCCTGCCTCGGCGATAATAAAAACACTCATTTAACAAGACTCCCTGCTTTAATAAAGGAATTTTCTACGACAGTTATATACTCTTTGGATATTGCCCCACTACCGAAAAATGTTCCTTTTTTTATGACCGTCCCACCATTCAGAATAGCGCCTGTAGATATATGGCAATGATCTTCAACTACGCAATCATGCTCGATTAGCGCCTTTGAATTAATAATACAATTATGCCCAATAGTTACATTAGCATTGATTAAGGCATTATGCATAACCACGGTCCCTCTACCGATTATTACGTGTTTGGAGACATGGGCTATTGGAGATAGGATTGACGGAGTTTCAAAACCTATTGTATTTAGCTGATTAAAAATCTTTATTCGTAAATCAGGAGATCTTAATTGCCCCACAGTAATAAGTGCATATTTGATTTTTTGAAAAAAAACGGTTAAATCATCATCACACCCGACAATCTCATAGCCAAGCACTTGTTGACCCAAAAATTCTTTTTTATCAATAATTCCTGCGATAGCATACTTATTTTCCTGCTCAATCACGTCAATGACTGATTTACAATGACCGCCACCACCGATTAAAAGGAGCTTTGGAGTCATAGCCGCACGCTACTAGGAATGTTAACGATTCTGTCTTCAAGATATCGGGCATTTATCGAGCCATCCGTTTGGCAATCTTGAAACATGGCTAATTTATTCATTAATTGCCATACTGGTCGTGTCATTACACCATTACTGTTGGTATATTCTAGAAATTCATCGCGCTGTTTTAAATCATCTAAAAGAATAGCATTAAGCCAATAGTTTGATCTGGCATGTTGCGGCTCTTTAATAAATCGTATATTGTTGGACGCAAAAAATTGCATATACTCACTGGCTAACACTCTTTTGCTATCCAAAAATCCCTGAAGCTGTTCAAGCTGCGCAACCAAAAGTGCGGCGTTTAGATTAGGGAGACGATAGTTATAACCCACTATGTCATGAACATATTCCCACTTATGCGGAATTTTGGCTGTAGTCGTAATATGTTTTGCCCGCTTAGCCAAAAACTCATCATCAGTGACAATCGCACCGCCGCCACCACTGGTGATGATTTTATTGCCGTTAAAACTAAAAACACCGATTTTACCGAATGTTCCCGTATGCTTGTTTTTATAATAACTGCCAAGTGATTCAGCCGCATCTTCCACCAAAACTATTTTCCATTCATTACAAATAGCCTTGATTGTATCTATCTGGCAAGAATGACCAAAAGTGTGCATCGGCACACAGGCTTTGATGGTTTTTCCGGTCGAGCGGTTGAGACATCCATCTTCAGATACGACACAATGTTTTTCCAAAAAGCTTTTCAGTGCCGCAGGGCTTAATCCCATTGTCTCCAAATCGACATCCAAAAATATCGGCTTAGCACCAATGTAGCTGATCGCATTGACTGTTGCGATAAAAGTCAAAGGTTGGGTGATAACTTCATCATCTCTTTCTACACCGGCTAAGATCAAGGATACATGTAATGCAGCCGTTCCGTTAACCGTCGCAACCGCATATTTTGCACCTACAGTACGGGCAAATTCTACTTCAAACTGATCCACAAACTTACCTACGCTGGAAACAAAAGTACTATCAATACACTCTTCCAAATATTTCTTTTCATTACCGATAAATCGAGGCTCATGGAGAGAAATAAACTCCTTAGTCTGGTAGCGGCCTTGGATAAATTCAATAGTCTTTTGAAACATATAGTTAATATTTAATGGCTTTCATGTAGATAGGTATTACTGATGAGTTGAGTCACATGTCGCAGTTTAAAGTTAATCCTTTCTTCAAGGCAAAAACACATCTAGTTTGAAAGATTAACTATTTCATTTATAGCAGCCAATACTGTTCAAACATTCATGATATTGGCCTTAAATTTCTCTAAGTTTTTAGGGCGTGTAAACCACTCAACAGTCTTTTGCAAACCTGTTCGGATGTCGTTTTTCGGCTCAAAACCTGTTAGCTCCCGCATTAAACGATTTTCCCCCCAAAGTCTAAAAACCTCAGATTTGCCAGGACGCAAACGCTGTTCATCGATAACAAATTCAACATCACTACTCATCAATTCACGAATGATCTTTAAGGTATCACCAACAGAAATCTCATAGTTTGAGCAAATGTTAACTGTTTTTCCAACAGCCTTATCACAACGAGCTAATGCCAAAAATCCATTACAGGTATCTTCAACATAGTTAAAATCACGAGTAGGTGATACATCACCTAATTTGATTTTTTTTTGTCCTGAAGCAATTTGGCTGATAATCGTTGGTATAACTGCTCGTGCCGACTGACGTGGCCCATAAGTATTAAATGGTCGAGCAATAGTAACAGGTAAATCAAACGTGTTATAAAAACTCATCGCTATCATATCCGCCCCAATTTTGGACGCGCTATAGGGGGATTGTGGTTGCAGTGGATGCGACTCATCAATAGGCACATATTGGGCTGTACCATATACCTCACTGGTGGAAGTATGAATAATCCGCTGCACTCCATTTTCTAATGCCGCTTGGCAAATATTAAGTGTGCCTTTAACATTGGTATCTACATAACTATCTGGCGCAATATAAGAATATGGGATAGCTATTAAAGCTGCCAAATGAAATACAATATCCACATCCTTAGTAATATGCTTGCAATAATATGGGTCTCGAACATCGCCTGTCAGAATTTCAATTTGATCCAAGCTGCCAATATCTTCCAACCATCCCCAGTTGTTAAAGGAATTATATTGGGAAAGAGCTCTAACCTGATAGCCTTCGGAGACTAACAGTTCAGTCAGGTGAGAACCAATAAAACCATCAGCTCCGGTGATAAGAATATTCATAGAATTGTCTTTTTCCTTATTAATTTTACAGCCCCAAATTTCAAATGGGAGAATATCTTTAGTAACTACAGAGCATTTACCTATATTCCATCGCTACTGCTTGCCTCATAATCCTATACATCCAGTTCAGATAACATAGGTTTCTTCCTTTTCATCATTAATTGTTACGGGTCTTTCAAGCAGCTTTTGGTAAGTACCGGACGATATTACTTTCCCCTTTTCTAGCTTGTATATTTTTCCGCAATTCTGCAAAGTCGTCAGTCGATGTGCGATAAGAATTATGGTCAGGTCGTTCCCTAAGTTGGCTATTGACTCCATTACTGCGGCCTCTGTTTCATTATCAAGCGCACTGGTAGCTTCATCGAACACCAGCACCTTTGCTTGCTTGTACAATGCTCTGGCAATACCAATTCGTTGGCGCTGCCCACCTGATAATCGCACACCTCGCTCCCCTACCAAAGTCTGGTAACCTTCAGGACTAGACTCAATAAACTCAGCGATTTGTGCTTGCTGCGCCGCCTGACGCATACGCTCCCAATCAATTTTTCAATCGGTAAACCAAACGCAATATTTTCCGCAAACGATTGGTCAGCCAAAAAAATGGCTTGGGGAACGTGCGCAATATTACTCTGCCAAGCAAGCCTATCAATACCCTGAAGTACGGTGTTATCAGCTAAAATTTGCCCTGAACTGGGTTGCAATAAACCCATCAGAAATCCATGAGGGTGCTTTTTCCACTACCGGTAGTGCCTATAAAACCGACTCGCGCACCTTTAGGTATCACTAGATCAAGCCCGTGCAACACCATTGGTAAATTCGGCTGATAACGAAATGACACTTTCTTCAGCTTAATCTCTCGCTCAAAGGCCAGCGGTATAATTTGCATTTGAGTTTCTTGTGCAACCTTTTGTTTAAGCAGTGCGGCTATTTCAACTATCACTTGCCGATTACCGGCAAAGACCGCCCAGCCTTGATAAGTCATTTGTAGCAGGGGCATCAGTCGCTGTGCGCCCAAGGCAAGTGCGCCCAAAGTAGGGATAGCCGCCGCAATGCCTTGGCCTGATGAAGTCATCTGGTAGCCAAGTAAAGCGATAAGAACCATGCCTAATGCCTCAACGGCAAAGCGTGGACTCGGGCCGATAATATTATTGCTTGCCTGAGCTTGGCGTAACGACCAGTCTACTGTGTTAAAACGGCGCACAAACAAATCTTGCGTATGATCCAGTAAAATATCCCAAATACCACCCAAACCTTCTTGAGCAGACTGTGCCCGGCTATTGTAAGCTGAATTAATTATGCGGCTGTTCTGGCCTAATCGCTTGCGTGAAAATACAGTTACTAAAGCGTAAATACCACCGAATCCTATTAATGCAGAGGTGGCAATCAATGGATCAATCAATACCAGCGTCGCAATGATAAAAACCGCCATAAATATCGCGCTGCATGTATTTAGTAAACCCGATATTACCCATACAACGTTATCAACCTTATTAAGCCCCCCCATTATTTCACTGCTGTTACGCGCGCCACATGCACTTCATAGGGCTGGTAGAGCGTTCTGCGGAAGACTTCCGAACCCAATTCATGACCAATGCCAAAGTTGATCTTAGCTATTGCGTAAATTAATACAAAACGCACAATTCCGGCTGCTATTGCTGTGCCTGCAAACAGAACAGTAAATTGCCAGCGTAATACGTCGACATCAACATTTAGACCTAAAGTATCAACAAACTTTGCTATCAATGGTTTTTGCATGGCTTGGATAGGATCAGCCAGAAATGCCAAAAATGGCACAATGGCGCCCAAGCTTAGAACTTCTGCAAATCCACCTATTAGCATTAGAACCAATAATAATAAAAGTTGTGTTCGCCTGCGGGTAGGTAAGCTATTAATAAGGATAGATAAATTTTTGATCATAAAATTTTTTGGGCCAATTTAAGGCGGAACACAAACAAGGCCTAACCGTTCGCTTTTCGGCTACGTTTACCTCCTTATATTGAGCAAGGATTCATTTGTTTCCCCACTCCCCAGCCCTCTCCCACTGGAGAGGGAGCAGAATGTCGCTTTATCAATTTCGCTGTCTGTAATTGAGATTATGTAGCACACAGCATACTTAACTTTTCTGTAAAATCGTTAATATCTCATCTTCGCCAAGCCCGGTCAGTGTACTTATTGTAAGTATAGGTAGCCCCATTTGATGGGCATTTAAAACCATTTTTGTTTTTGTCTGCCATTCCCCTTGCTCTAAGGAATGAGTA
>SXGT01326964.1_pt1 | contig 21893 bp, 15 predicted proteins | sample 3176221 | NCBI WGS metagenome assembly SXGT01 (sample SAMN11356862, study PRJNA531348) | freshwater metagenome | isolation source: freshwater sample F1-120 | place: China: Fuxian Lake, Yuxi | collected 2017-12-25
AGGCCTTCGCGGCGCAGTCGATCGCCAGCAACCGCGGGCTCTAGCTCGATCCCGCACGCGTCAACGTAACCGGCGGCGCCATCGCACTCGGCCACCCGATCGGCTCGTCGGGCTGCCGCATCCTCGGCACGCTCGCGTGGGGGATGAAGCGACGCGGCCAGCGGCGCGGGCTCGCGGCGCTCTGCGTGGGGGTGGGGCAGGGGATCGCGATGCTGGTCGAGCGGTGAGCCCGCTCGCCGGGACGCCGCTCGCGTTCCTCGACCTCGAGATGACGGGGCTGGATCCGAAGATCGACCGCGTCGTCGAGATCTGCGTCGAGCGCGTGACCGACGGCGTCCTCCAGGGTCGGCTCGAGAGCCTCGTCTGTCCGGGCGAGCACCTCGTGGGCGGAGGCTCGTTCGTGCACGGTCTCGGCGCCCTGACCCTCTCCACGGCCCCGTCGTTCGCGGAGCTGACGCCACGGGCCATGGCGCTCCTCGACGGCGCCATCGTCGTCGCCCATGCCGTCGCCTGGGACCTCACGTTCCTGGAGAAGGAGCTCGGCCTGGCCGGCGTCGCGTTCACCCGGCCGCGGGCGATCGACACGCTCCAGCTCTCGCGCCGCTGCTTCTCGCTGGCGAGCCACTCGCTCGACTCCCTCGGCGTCCACCTCGGGCTCGGGCCGCGCCGCGCGCACCGCGCCGGAGACGACGTCCGTGCGCTCCGCGCCCTCTTCGACCGCTGCGTCGAGATCCTGAGACCCGCGAGCGTCGAGGATCTCCTCGAGGTGCGCGTCGCCGAGCGCCACGCGCGCCCGCAAGTGATGGCGGCGTGCGAGGAGGCCGTCCGCACGGGAGAGCCGGTCCTCGTCACGTTCCGGCGGAGCGGTAAGCCGCTCGAGACCATGCGCATGGTGCTCTCCGCGATGGACGTGGGGCGCGAGCCGCCCCACGTGGTGGGCTACGAGCTGCCCGGCCGCGGGCGCCGGGAGCTCAGGTGCGACCGCATCCTGCGGTGCGAGCCGTTCATCCTCGACCCCCCGCGCCGGTTGGGGTAAACGGGACGACCCGATGAGCTCCCGCCACGGCCTGCACCGCGCGCTCGAGGCTGCCTCCGTGGTCACCCTCGTGACCCTGACCGCGGCCTGCGGGACGCCCGATCCCACGACCGCGAAGCGCACGCCGCTCGCGGAACAGTGGCTCACGCGCGCGAAGCAGAGCTACAAGGGCGGCGACATCGACGACGCGCGGTCGTCCATCGATTCGGCCCTGCAGGCGGCCCCCCTCGATCGCGACGTCCGGGTGATGAAGGCGCGCGTCGCGCTCACGCGGCTCGAGCTCGCCGACGCTGTGAAGCTCACCGAGGGTATCCCGACGACCGAGGCGCACCAGCTCCGCGGTCGCGCGCTCTGGTACTCCGGCGATCTCGACCAGGCCGCCGACGAGCTGGAGGCCATGCTCAAGGATCCGCAGGTGAAGGACCCGTGGGCCCGCGAGGTCGCCAAGCTCGCCCGCTGGGGCACGGGCCGAAAGCCCTTCCGCACCGAGGGCGGGCTCCTCGCGTCCGTCGAGATGCCGCAGGCGGGCGCCGCGCTCGTGGTGCCCCTGGAGATCGAAGGCGAGCAGGTCCTGGGGCTCGTCGCGACCGCCGTGGGCGAGCTCGTGATCGACTCCACCACGCGCCGCGAGCCCGCCTGGGTCAACCTCCGCTTCGGGCCCTCGTTCGAGGTCAAGGACGTCCCCGCCCTCACGCAGGACCTCACGCCGCTGTCACGGCAGTTCGGCGCGCAGATCAAGGCGCTCCTCGGGGTCAACCTCCTGCGCCGCCTCCACGTCACGTTCGACCGCCGCGGATCGCAGTTCGTGGTGCGTCGCGACGATCCGCCGCCGCCGCCCGACGCGAGCCGCGTGAGCCTGTTCTACGTGCGCGGCGGCGGCATGATGATGCGGGCGAGCGTGGCGAAGCGCGAGGACGGCGAGTCGCCGTTCCTCGTCGACACGTCCGCCTTCTATCCGCTCGCACTCGAGGACGCGCTCTTCAAGCGCGCGGGGATGGACCTCGGGTCGCTCAAGCCCGATCCCGCCGTGCCCGGGAACCTGAAGCTCGGGATTCTCCCGACGCTCCACCTCGGAGCGTTCGATCTGCCGCAGGTGCCCGCCGTGCAGGGCGCGCTCGGCGACGTGCGCGCGCTCGTGGACATGGACCTCGGGGGCGTCATCGGCGCCGGGCTCCTCTCGGTGTTCCGGGTCACGTTCGGCGCCGACGGCCGGTTCATCTGGATGGAGCCCGACCCTGCCATGGCGACGGAGCCGCGCCGCCCGCCGCCGCGCCAGCCTCCTCCCGATCCCCCGGTGGACGGGACGAAGCCCGCGAAGCCCGACGCCCCGAAGCCTGCGAAGCCCGACGCCCCGAAGCCCGACGCCCCGAAGCCCGAACCGAAGAAGCCATGACCGCGCCGCCGGCCCCCAACCACCCGCCGGTCGCGCGGCTCGCCGTCTACGCGGGCAGCTTCGATCCCGTCACGCTCGGGCACCTCGACCTCATCGAGCGGGCCAGCGCGCTCTTCAGTGACGTCATCGTCGCGATCGGGATCCACCCCACCAAGCCGCCCCTGTTCTCGGCCGAGGAGCGCATCGCGCTGCTCACCGAGGTGACGCGCCCCCTCCCCAACGTGACCGTGGACCAGTTCTCTGGCCTCCTCATCGACTTCTGCGAGGCGAGAAAGGCCCGCGTCATCGTGCGCGGCCTCCGCGCCGCGACCGACTTCGAGTACGAGCTCCAGATCGCCCACGCCAACGCCGATCTCAAGCCGGAGATCGACACCATGTTCCTCCCCACGCGCACCAAGCACGGCTTCGTCTCCGCGTCCCTCGTCCGCGAGATCGCGTTCCACGGCGGTGACGTGAGCCGCTACGCCCCCCCCGTGGTCGCAGCGGCGCTCCGCACGCGGTTCGCGAAGAAGGGCGGGGTGGCCGCCCCATGACCGACTCCGTCTCGCGTCGCCTCGACGAGACCGTGACCGCCGTCCGCGCGCGCGGCCCGTTCTCGCCACGCATCGGTCTCGTCCTCGGCAGCGGCCTCGGGGCCTTCGCGGACTCCCTGGAGGACCTCGTCAAGATCCCCTACGAGGAGCTGCCCCACCTCCCCCGGTCGCGCGTGGTGGGCCACGCGGGCAACCTCTGCTTCGGCCGCGTGGGAGACGTCCCCGTCGTGTGCATGCAGGGCCGCGTGCACATGTACGAGGGCCACCCGATCGCCGACGTCGTCCACGGCGTGCGCGTCCTGGCGCGCCTCGGCGTGGGCGCGGTGCTCCTGACGAACGCCGCCGGCGGGCTCGAGGCGAGCTGGGCCGCCGGCGACCTCATGCTCATCTCGGACCACCTCAACCTGATGTTCCAGAACCCGCTCACGGGCCCGAACGACGACGCCCTCGGCACGCGGTTCCCCGACATGACCCGCGCGTACGATCCAGGCCTTCGCGACGTGCTCCGCGAGGTCGCCGGCAGCGAGGGCATCGATCTCCGCGAGGGCGTCTACGCGGGGCTCCTCGGCCCGAGCTACGAGACTCCCGCCGAGATCCGCATGCTGCGCGGCCTCGGCGCGCAGGCGGTCGGCATGTCCACCGTCCCGGAGGTGATCGCGCTCCGGCACATGCGCGTGAAGGTCGGCGCCCTCTCCTGCATCACGAACCTGGGCGCGGGTATCTCCGCGGTCGAGCTCGACCACGCGGAGGTCGAGCAGACGGCGAAGGCGCGTCGCGCGGATCTCCTGCGGCTCCTCTCGGGCTGGGTGCGGGGCGCGGGGAGGATCGCGTGAGCAAGAAGGAGGATCTCCTCCTCGATCGTCTGGTGGACGAGGCGATGAAGGTACGCGGGCGCGCCCACGCGCCCTACTCGCGGTACAAGGTCGGCGCCGCGATCGCGACGCGGAGCGGGCGCGTGTTCGCGGGGTGCAACGTGGAGAACGCCTCGTACGGCGCGACGATCTGCGCCGAGCGTGGCGCGATCATGCAGATGGTGGCGGCGGGCGAGAAGGACATCGTCGCGTGCGCCGTCGTGACGCAAGGCGAGGGGGGCTCGCCGTGCGGGATCTGCCGGCAGACCCTGGCCGAGTTCGCGAGCGACATGCCGATCGAGCTCGTCGGTCTCGACGGCGCGAAGGTCCACAGGAAGCGGACGCGGCTCGCCAAGCTGCTACCGGACATGTTCACGCCGGCGACGCTGCGGAACGCGCTGCGGAAGGGGCGACGGCGGGGGGGCTGACCCCCAGCGTTGGGGGGCGCCAGGGAGGCCGTGAGGGTGAGCGCTTGCGCGCGCGAACCATGCCGTCGGGATTCGGGCGGATCGGCCTTCTGGCCCGATCCGTGCTCCCATGGATCCCCCAGGGTCCATCCTTGAGACGCTCCTTCTTCCCCTTCGCGCTCCTCGCCCTCGCGATCGTCGCCCCCTCCCTCGCGGCGACCTCAGGGTGCATGCGTACGGAGGCGTCCGCCTCCGTCGACGCCGGTGTTCGCGCGATCGTCTTCATCAAGCGCCAGCACACCCGCACCGACAACGGCAGGACCACCGTCGACGTCGCCGGGGGCAACACGCAGGTGCTCGATTACCAGCGCTACGTGCCGGGCGGCAGCCTGAACATCATGTCCCCGGCGAACCGGGAGGGCGTCGTCAAGAACATCACCGTCGACTTCCCGCAGGCCGACTTCAACGGCGCGGATGTCTCCTTCGACGCGCGCCAGGTCGTGTTCTCGATGAAGCGCGACGCGAACGATCGCTATCATATCTACACCGCCGAGGTCGCCGACGTGGAGGGTCGCTTCGAGCTCCACCAGAAGACCAACGGCCCCTACGACGACGTGAGCCCGATCTACATCCCGGGGGGCCGTATCGCGTTCGTCACCAACGAGGCGTACACCCCGATGGGCACGCGCGCCGACGAGTACGAGCATGCGCGCGAGGTGACGCAACTCGCGACCATCTCGGTCGAGGGAGGCGATGCCGACCGGAGACGCGCATCGCAGAACCTGTCGCACACGGTGGCGCCGTTCCTCAGGGGGGACGGCAGGATCGGGTACTCGCGGTGGGAGCACCTCGGCCCCGTCAACGACGTCAAGATCCTCGCGGCCAACCCCGACGGCACCCAGATGGTCGCGGTGGCGGGCCAGCACGGCAAGCCCTCGAACGCGCTCTTCTCCGTCCGCGAGGTGAAGCCGAACGTCATGATCGCCGTCGCCACGACGCGCGATCGCACGATCCACGCGGGCGCGCTCGTCCGCGTGGACGCGCGCAACCAGGCCGACCCGGCGTGCATGGACGACAGGGCCAGCAAGGCCGGCCACGCCTGCCTCGACGAGGAGAACGTCCGCTACGACATCCTCACGCCGGACGTGCCCACGTCGAGCGCGCCCTCGCCCGTCGGCCGCTACAGGGAGCCGTCGATGCTCCCCGACGGGCGCATCCTCGTGTCGTTCGCGGATGGCCCCGTCAACGACCAGTCGGAGCAGAGCGCCACCCCACCCAACTTCGGGGTCTACATCTTCGACGAGAAGACACGGAAGAACCTCCTCCTCTACGACGATCCCCGCACGTGGGATCTCGGCGCCCTCCCGGTCGCGCGGCGCCCCGAGCCGCCCGTCCTCCCCAACGTCCTCACGAGCAACGACACGACGCTCCCGGTGCGCATCGGGTCGATCAACCTCGCGACGACGAGCCTGAAGGAGAGCGTCACCGGCGCGCAGTTCGACGGCACGCCCCTCGACCAGGCGCTCGGCGAGGCGGTGAAGGTGCGGGTCATCGAGGGCTTCTCGAGCGAGGCCACGAAGGGCGTCTCCATGTTCGGCCTGACGATGGAGGAGGGCGCCGCGATGCTCGGCGAGGCCGACGTCTACGCCGACCGCAGCTGGCTCGCGGAGATTCCTCCGTACGTCCCGGTTCACCTCCAGCCGATCGACAAGTTCGGCCTCTCCATCCGCAACCAGCGCCTCTGGATCCAGGGCCTCCCCGGCGAGGATCGGCGCTGCATCGGCTGCCACGAGGGGCGCACCGGCGGCGGGGTGCCGAGGTTCGGACAGAACCCGACCGTGGCCGAGCAGCGGGGCGCGCAGCGGCTCGACATGCCCGTCGCCGATCGGGTCGAGTATCCGTGGGCCAGCACCGCGCAGTACCCCGCGACGAACGAGAAGAACGTCGTGCAGCGGCTGCTCACGGCGAAGTGCGTGAGCTGTCACGGGGGCGGGGCGGGCGACCCCTTCGCGGGGCAGAAGTACACGCTCTCCATGACGGATCCGGCGACGGGAAAGGCCTCCGTCCACGAGATCCCGATCCTCGATCTCTCCGATCGGGAGATCACCGTCGTGTACGATCGGCAGCCGGGTAGATACCCCGTCTCGTACGTCTCGCTCTTCTACCCGTCCGCGATGGACATGGGCACGGGCAAGACCACGGTCACGGGGAAGACGCCGATCCGGTGGGCGATCCCGACGAACGCGCGCGGGTCGGCGCTCGTGAAGAAGCTCAACGTGAAGGCGGCCGACGGCACGTTCGCGTTCCAGCCTCCGGTGCTCCACCCGGAGGACAAGGGCACGACGCTCACCCCCGAGGAGCGCGCCATGCTCATCCGGTCGATCGACATGGGCGGGCAGTTCTACGCGCGCCAGAACACGGACTTCAAGCCGATCGCCAAGGACCCGGTGGGCGGCCGATGAGATCGGCGGCCCTCGCGTCCCTGATCCTCCTCGCGGGCGCGTCCGTGCTGTCCGGGCGCGAGGCCTACGGCGAGGGCGCGGAGAGACCGGGGGGGGTGGCCGCCGTGTACGGCAGCCTTCCGCCCGATCAGGTCGAGTTCCTGTCGAGCGCCGACCGCATCAAGGCCGCGGCGGCGTCGGGGACCATGAGCGTCATCTGGGAGACGCTCGAGCACGCCGAGCGCGTCGAGTGCCTCGACTGCATCCCGGCGGTCGAGCCGCTCGTCTACGACGCAGATCCGCGGACACGCGAGATCGCTGCGTGGTGGCTCAGACGTCGGACGTTCGGCGTGTTCGGGCCGGGCGAGATCTACGAGCGGACGATCGCGGCGCTCGCCGGCGCGAAGCGGGATCCCAACCCGGTGCGCCGCGCGTACGCCGCACAGGCCCTCGGCGAGTTCCTGTACGTGGGAGGCGTGGCGCCGTGCGCGGAGGCCCTCGGCTCGGATCCGGACGCGATGGTCCGCGCGTCGGCCGCCGCCGCGCTCGGCCGCATGGGCGAGGACGGCAAGGGCGCGCTGTCCAAGGCGTTCGCGGACGCGGAGGCGCAGGTCAGGCTCGCGGCGCTCGCGGCGTCCATGAAGGTGAACGGCTTCTCGGACGCGGCCGGCGTCGCGCGCCTGCTCGGGGACAGGGACGCGGCCGTGCGCCGCCGCGCCGTCGAGGTCACGGAGCTCATGCGCGTGAAGGAGTCGGCGGCCGGCGTGGCCTCGCTCGCGCGGTCGGATCCCGACGCCACCGTCCGCGGCGCTGCGTGCCACGCGCTCGGGGCGCTTCGCGAGCCCTCCGTGCGCGGCGACCTCGAGGCGATCGCCGCGAGCGACAAGGACGGGTTCGTGCGCGACATGGCCCGGATGGCGCTCCGCAGGTTATGATCGCTCTTCGATGAGGCCCGCCGGGCTCCTCCTCTCGGTCGTCGTTCCGGCGTGCGGCGTGATCGTATGCGCCTCGGCGTGCACGCGCGAGCAGCCCGCGCAGAGCACCTACTTCGAGCGCACGATCGCGCCCATCCTGGAGGGCTCGTGCTCGCGATCGAGCACCGGGGCGGCGTGCCACGTGGCGAACGCGAAGGGGAACGCCTTCGGCAACCTCGACACCACCACCTACGCGATGCTCTCGAGGCGCAGGGATCTCCTGCTCGACCACGGGCCGTACGGGCAACCCGCGTTCCTGCTCAAGAACGTCGAGCCGTACCCCGTCGAGATCAGCACGAGCGACGACCAGCGCGTCACCGTGACCGTCGACGTGAGGCACGGGGGTGGCTCGATCCTCGACCCGTCCGGGAGCGCCTACCGGACGCTCCGCCGCTGGATCCAGAGCGGCGCCACCGAGAACAACGCCGGCCTTCCCCCCGCGGTCCTGGAGCGACAGCCGTGCACGACGATCGTCCCGCGGCACCCTGGCTTCGACCCCGCGAAGCCCGCGAGCGCCGACTTCGCGACGTTCGTGGACCGCGTCGCCCCCGTGCTCAGGGCGTCGTGCGCCGCGGGGAACTGCCACGGCACCCCCTCGAACGACCTCCTCCTCACGTGCGGCGACACGCCAGACGGGGCGCGGTGGAACCACTTCGCCGCGAGCGAGTACCTCGCGAAGGATCCCGAGAAGAGCGAGCTGTTGCGCCGCCCGCTCTCGCCCGCGCAGGGCGGCGCGTTCCACGAGGGCGGCGTCGTGTTTCCGTCGGCCGGCGACGCCGGGTACGTCGCCCTCCTCGACTGGGCCCGCCAGCGCGGGCCCGCGTCGACGGCCCCCACCGACGCTGGGTTCGCCTTCTTCGCCGCGAAGGTGCAGCCCGTCCTCGCGAAGAAGGGCTGCATGCAGGTGCAGTGTCACTCGTCGGCGATGTTCCACGACTACCGCCTCCGGGGCGGTTCGGGCGGCTCGTTCTCGGTGTCCGCGACGCGGCGCAACTACGAGCTGTCGCTCGCCCAGCTCTCGCTCGAGAGCGACGATCCGGGCGTGAGCCGCCTCGTCCGCAAGAACCTCTACCGCCCCGAGGTGTGCTCCACGAGCGGGTGCGATCGCGCGGCGGGGATCGCGCACCGGGGCGGCGCGCTCCTCGAGGACTTCGCGGGCAACGCTGCGTCGCCCGAGGCCTGCGACAAGGCCACGCCCGCGTTCGACTACGACAAGGGGGACGTCGACAAGATACCTGCATACTGCATCCTGTACGAGTGGCTGCGTCGAGAGCGCGCGGCGCGCCCCCTCGATCCCCTCTCGGCGATCGCGTTCGTGCGGCGGCCCGTGGCCCCCGGGCCCGATCGCGCGCAGGACTTCGACGTGTACCGCCCGGGCGCGGACCTGCTGCTCGTGAAGGCCACGCTCGCGGGCGGCGCCGTGACGCTGGCGGGCGCGGCGACCTCCGTGACCGCCTCGTGCGGGCTCGACAAGACCAGCGCCGACATCCGGCGGCCGGCGGTCTCCTGGAGCGGCAGGAAGATCGCGTTCGCCGCGCGCGCGAGCGCGACCGAGCCGCTGGTGATCTACGAGATGAACGCCGACGGGAGCGGCTGCGGGCGGCAGCCAGACACGCTGAAGAAGACCGGATCGGAGAACGGCCTCCTCGTCCACAGCTTCGATCCGGCGTACGCACCCGACGATCGCCTCCTCTTCGCCTCGACGCGCGGCAACGTCGCGACGGGCCCGTACGACTACGAGGGCCCGCAGCGCTCGCCCGCCGACCTCTCCAAGCCCAACGCGAACCTGTACGTCCTCGAGCCCGATCCTGCCGCGGTCGGCGCGAGGCGCGTACGTCAGCTCACGTTCCTGCTCGACATGGAGCGCGAGCCCGGGTTCATGAGCGACGGCCGCGTGATCCTCACCGCGGAGAAGCGCGCGCCCGGGTTCCGGCAGCTGGCGCTCCGCCGGGTGAACCTTGACGGCGGCGACTACCACCCGCTGTACGCGCAGCGGCCGTCGATCGGGTACGCGCAGGCGACGGACGTGGTCGAGCTCTCGGACCGGAATTTCGCGGCGATCTTCAGCGATCCCGCCCTCCCGCACCGCGGCGGCGCGCTCGGGGTGTTCAACCGATCGATCGGCGTGGACTTCCAGAGCCGGACGCCGGGCGACTACCTGCTCGATCCGTCCGTGATCGATCCCTCCGCGCCCGCCTCCCCGGAGCCCGGGTTCTTCCTCCGGTCTCTTCGCTTCCCGGACGCCACGGCGTCGGGGCGTCCGCGCGAGCCGACGACGGGCGTCTACGCGTCGCCGCGCGCGCTCGCGGGTGGGAAGATCCTGGTGTCGTTCGGCGCGGCGACCGACGCAGCGACGTTCGGCGGGGACTTCGACCTGTGGGTGCTCGATCCGGCGCGCGGCACGAAGGTGAAGCTGCTCGGCGACGCGGGCGTCGCGGAGATCGACGCCGCACCGGTCTTCGCGCGCGCGAACCGCGGCGTGTACGCTTCGTCGCTCGACGAGCCGAACGGTCACACGCAGATCCACGAGGGCAAGGCGGAGGCGGACATCACCCTGCTGAGCGGCCCGGTCCTCGCGTCGCTCCTGTTCCAGAACACGCCGACCGGGCGGCCCGTCGAGGAGCTGAAGGAGATCGCGATCTACGAGGCGCTGCCGCCCCCTGTGACCCAGACGAGCGTCGACGCGGATCCGAGGTTCGCGGTGACGGACGAGCACGGGAAGGTCTACGTGCGGCGCCGGCTCCTCGGCAGGGTACCCCTCGCGGCGGACGGATCGGCCCGGTTCCAGGTGCCGGGCGGCTTGCCGCTCGTGCTCCAGGTGCCGGAGACGAAGGCGTCCCGGGAGAAGAAGTCACCGCGAACGCAGCGCGAGACGATCAGCTTCGCGCCGGGGGAGTACGCGCACCAGTCGTTCCGGCCCGCGTTCTTCGACGGCTTCTGCGGCGGGTGCCACGGCGCGGCGAGCGGAAAGGCGATCGACGTGGGGGTGACGCCGGACGTGCTGACGCAGGCGTCGAGCGTGCTGGCGCGGAGCGGCGTGGCGGTGAACCTGAACGTGGCGCCCGGGCGGAGGGGGGCGGTGGAGGGGGCGCCGGGGCGGTGACGTCACGACCCCAGCAGCACGTCCGCCACCGCGATCAACGTCCCCATGTCGTCCGCTCCCGCGGGCATCTCCGGCAGCGCCACCGCGGTCGCCTCCTCGCCCGCGCGGAGCTCGAGATCCCGCAGCAATGCGACGTCCCTCCCCGCGAGCTCGAGCTCCGTGACCGCGGCCGCCTCCAGCTTCCTCACCGCGCTCTCGAGCTCGACGTCCCCGCCGGCCGCGTCGCGGAGCGAGCTCGGCATGCCCTTCTTCACGTTGAGCGCGCGGCTCCGGTTCAGCACGAAGGCGCGGAAGGGCAGGCCGAGCTCCTTCGTCTTCTCCTGGAAGAAGTGCGCCTCTGCGAGCGTCGTCGGCGCGGGGCTCGCGACGAGCAGGAACGCCACGTCGGCGCCGGAGAGGAACTCCCGCATCGCGTTCACGTCCACGTTCAGCGCCTGGAAGATGCCCGCGAACGTGCCGATGAACCCCACGAACTCGGTTGCGAACTCGTCCCCGAACACGGCGGAAAGGATCTTCGACAGGACCTTCGACGCGGCGCGCGCCAGCATGCCGTCCGACTTTGGCAACAGGGCGGCCAGCGCCGGAGAGTCCACGAGCCTGGAGAGCCTGCGCGGCGCCTCGAGGAAGTCCAGGGCGTGCCGCGAAGGGGGCGTGTCGAGCACCACGAGATCGTAGGTGCCCGTCACCACCAGGCGGTGCAGCGCCTCCATCGCGGTGTACTCGTGCATCCCCGCCACCATCCGGCTCGCCTGCTGGTAGATCCGGTTCGACAGGATCCGCTCGGCCTCCTCCGGGGTCTTCGTGAGCCTCCGCACGGAAGTGTCCGCGACCAGTTTGTGGTCGAGCATCCACGCGTCGAGCCGCGCGGGGGCCTGGATCCCCGCGAGCCTCTGCCGATCCGCCGGGATGGCGACCGGATCGGGCGGGTTGCGCTCCACGCCCAGCGTCTCGGCGAGGCGCTTCGACGGGTCGATCGTCAGGACCAGCACACGCCGCCCCACCCGCGCTGCGGCGAGCGCCAGGGCAGCCGCGGTCGTCGTCTTGCCCACGCCGCCGGCGCCGCAGCAGACGATCACCCGCTTCGTGCGGATGAGATCGCCGACGCGGACCGTCTCTGCCGCCGCCTTCTTCATGGCCGCATGCTCGTCCGGCGACGGATGGGGCGCGCGCCGCCCATGACCTCCGCCAGGTGTGCGACGAGGTTCGCGTGGGGGATCTGCTGCAGCGGGTACACGGGTACGCGCGTCCCCGCGAGGAGCCGCGCCGTCTCTCGCTGGGCGAGCTCGGGGGCCCAGTAGCTCTCGGCGCCGAGGACCGCGGTTCCGTCGAGCAGCGGGCGGAGGAGCTCGCGCTCGCGGGTCGTGTAGGGATCCACGGGGACGCGGTTGAGGAAGATCCCACCGATGGGCATCGACGTGCGGTCGAGGCCGTCGAGCAGCTCCAGGCACTCGCTCACGGGCAACGTCTCCGGGAGCGTGACGACCCACGCCGCCGCCTTGTCCGGATCGTTCAGGTAGCTCTGGCCCTCCTTCAGCGCGGTCGCGATGGGCCCGCCGGGGATGAGGCGGAGCAGGACCTCCGGCAGCGCCGTGAGCGACAGCGTGTGGCCCGTCGCCGGCATGTCCACCAGGATGAGCTCGTGCTCCGGCGATCCGTCCTCCCGCGTGGTGCGGAGGTAGTGCAGCACCTGGAAGAAGATGCCCATCTCGCGGAATGACGGCCCCGCGTTGAGCAGGCGCCGGAGCACGTCCGACCGGAGGGCGGCGTGAGACAGCGTCGACGATCGGAGCACGCCGCGGAGGAACAGCTCCTGACCCGTCCGCGCGAGCAGGACCGCGCCGAGGATCCCGGGCGCGAGCTCGCGCGGCGTCGTGGCCAGCCGATCCTTGCCGAAGTATCGCGCGAGCGGCGAGTAGTCCTCTGGATCGTCACCGATCTCCGTCACGAGGACCCGCGTACCCCGGTCCTGCGCGATGTGTGCGAGGGCAGCCGTCACGGCCGAGCGGCCGACGCCGCCCTTGCCGGTCACGAGCACGATCCTCTTGTCTCTCAGCGCGTCCAGCAGCGTGTCCTCGGGTTCAGGGCCCGTCAGGCTACCACCCTGCCGATCCCGGTGTCACCCTCCGAGCAGGACGCGCGCCACGACGTAACCCACGAGCGCGACCACCCAGAGCGTCGCCCTCCCGCGCATCTGCGATCGAGCGGCCCAGAATGGCGCGAGCGGGGGGACGAGCAGAGCCACCCACGCGCGCCACCGGGGCTGCCGCGAGGAGAGCGCGAGCGCGATCGTGACGTGCGCGGTCACCAGCGACGCGAACGACAGCACGATCAGGATGAGCGCGAGTTGATCGCCCATGCGTCCTCCTTCTTCACGGCGGGTCTTCGTCCGCACCGGGCGCCGGCGACCCGGCGGCGACGGGCGCTCCCGCCGCGTTGCGCCATAGCCCGGGCGCGAACCAGAGCGTGCCTGCCTCGTCGCGCGTCACCGTCCACGGAGACCATGTGTTGCCCTTCGCCGGGATCACCCACCGGCCCTTTCGCCAGCTCCACCCGCGGCCGCGCCAGCGCCACTCGCCGTCGAGCCACACGGAGCCTTCGACCTCGGGCTCGGGGATCTCCTCGACGCGTGGAGGTGGCGGCGGGTAGGGGACCACGAAGAGCTCGTCCGTCTTGTGTGCAGAATACACGGGATGCGGCAGCCGCCCGCCGCAGGCGGAGAGCGCGAGCAAGACCAGGCAGGCACCACGCATCGCCGCCATGGTACGGTCTTTTTCACGCTCATGATCGCGCTCGTTCGGGCTGGCGACCTCCTCGCTTCGACGGCGGCGCTCCTCGCGCTGACGGCGTGCGCGAAGGTCCCGGAGGGCCGCTCGGCCATCGACGACGTCGCGATCCTCGGCGCCTCCTCCGTGGACGCGTCCACGCTCGAGGAGGTCCTCGCCACGACGCCGAGCCCCAAGCTCATGGGCCTCTTCCGGGGCGTCGCCTTCGACTACACCTTGTACGATCGCGCCGTGCTCCAGCGCGATCTCGCCCGGGTCGAGCGTTGGTACCGCGCGCGGGGCTACTACGCAGCGGACGTGCGCGCCGGGCGAGTGCGCCGTACGTCGTCGAGCCACGTCTCCGTCGAGATCGTCGTCGACGAGGGAGCGCCGACGAACCTCCGCGACGTCGTGTTGAAGGGCGTCGACGGGCTCCCGCCGGGGCTCGCCGCGAAGGTCATGGCCGCGGCCCGCGAGAGGCTCGTGGTGGGGGCCCCGTTCGACGAGGACCGGTACGAGAACGCGGCCGCCTCCGCGAAGCGTGTCCTCACCGACGCAGGCCACGCCTACGCGAAGGTCGAACGCGACGCCTTCGTCGACGTCGTCCACCACACGGCGGACGTCACCCTCCTCGTCGCGCCGGATCGGCCCGCGACCTTCGGGAAGGTCGCCGTGGAGGGCCTCGATCCCGACGCCGACGGCATCCCCAACCTCCCGGAGGGCCCGCTGCGCGCGGCCGTCGACATCGACGAGGGGGAGGCCTACTCGACCGAGAAGCTCGATCGCGCGAGCCGAGCGCTCCTCGATCTCGGCGTCCTCACCGGCGTGGCCGTCGTCCCCGTCCTCGACGACCCGCCCCCGGAGTCGCGCGTCGTGCCCGTGCGCGTGAAGGTGGACCCCGGGCAGATCCACCAGTGGACGCTCGGGGCCGGTTTCGAGCTCGACCAGCTCAAGACCGATGTGCACGCGCTCGTCGGCTGGCAGAGCCACGACTTCCTCGGGGGTCTGCGCGATCTCACGACCGAGCTCCGCCCCGGCGGCGTGCTCTACCCCACACGCATCAACGACCTCCAGGCGCCGGACACCGTGCTCCCCACCGGCCGACTCCGCGCACAGCTCCGGCAGCCAGGCTTCCTCGAGCGGCACACGCGCGGGTTCCTGCGATCCGAGCTGAACCTGTTCCCGCTGCTCGTGAAGACCGACCCGCGCCCGGACGATCCCGTGGTCGGCTACGTCGAGGTCAAGCTCGGCGCGGCCGTGGACCGATCGCTGTGGCGCTTCTTCGCCTCGCTCGGTCACAACGTGCAGGTCGAGCGCCCCTTCGCGTACAGGGGCGGTCTCGACCCCGCCCTCGAGACGCAGGTCATCTCCTACCCCGCCCTCGTCACCTCCCTCGATCTGAGGGACGATCGCATCCTCACGCACGAGGGCGTCTTCGTCTCCAACGAGGTCCAGGTCGCCGGCGGGCCCTTCCTGGGCGCTGCGCGGGACGTGAGGGTCCAGCCCGAGCTGCGCACGTACGTGCCCCTCGGAAAGCGGGTCACCTTCGCCACCCGCGCGTCCCTCGGCTTGCTGTTCGCGTCCAACTACGGCGACGTCGTGCAGCAGCGTCTCTCCGACCCCACGACGCCCGAGAACCGCGCGGCGCGCGTGCGTGACATCCAGACCGTGTACTTCCGGGGCTTCTTCTCGGGTGGCTCCAACTCCAACCGGGGCTATCCGATCCGCGGCGTCGCGCCGAAGGGCGTCGTCCCCTTCCTCAACCCGCAGACGGCCGGGCAGCAGGCCGCGCTGAACTGCGACCCCTCCCCGGCCAACGGCTTCAGCCCGGATCCGGATCTGTGCTCCGTCTCGATCGGCGGGTTCTCGATGTGGGAGCTGTCGAACGAGATCCGCGTGCGGATCGTGGGCCCCCTGCACACCGCCGCGTTCTGCGACATGAGCGACGTGTCGCCGCGCGTCGCGGACATCCGGCTCGACCGCCTGCACCTCTCGTGCGGTCTCGGCGTCCGGTACGACACGCGGGTCGGGCCGATCCGCTTCGACGTGGGCTACCGGATCCCGGGCGCGCAGGTGCTCGGCTTCGCGACGGAGCCCGCTCTCCAGCGCGCGGATCCCACGGAGGGGCGCCCGCCGACCCTGGCGGGGCTGCCCATCGCGGTCGCCTTCGGCATCGGGGAGGCGTATTGAGCTCGCGCCGCGCCAGGGCGCGGGCGCTCCTCGGCGCGATCACGCGCGCTCTCTCGCTCGTGCTGCTCTTCGTGCTCGCGCTCGCGCTTGGCGTCGCCCTTCACCTCGATCTGCCGCGCGCCCGTCGCGCGGCGATCGCGTTCGTCAACCCGCTTCTAGCCTCGCCGCTGCAGGGTCGCATCGAGATCGACCGGATCGCACACCTGGGGCTTGGCGGAGCCTCCGGGATCGACGCCCGACTCGTCGACGACGACGGCGTCGTGGTCGTGCTGGCGCGGGGGATCGGTGCGCGCATCTCGCTCGTCACGCTCGCCGGCAGCATGGCGCGCGGCGAGGGCATCCACGCCGTCCTCGACGACGTCGTGCTCGCGTCCGCGGAGGTGAACCTGGACGCTCGCGCAGACGGGCGCATGCGCCTGGAGGCCTTCCGGCCCAGGCCGTCGAGCGCGTCGGTCCCCGCGCGCCCGTCAACCCCCGTTCGGGTGGAGATCCGGGACGTGGAGGCGGGCCACCTCGTCGCTCGTGGCGCGCCGCCGGGGCTGGTGCCGCTCGACCTGGAGATCGCCCGGACGCACGCGCGCCTCTCGATCGCTCCGGACGCGCGGAGCCTCGTGGTCGATCGCGCGGAGGTCGTCTCGCGTGGCCTGCCGCGCGGGGCGAACCCTGCGGGCCACGTCCGGGGACGGCTGACGCTTCCCACCGAGCACGCGCCGCGCCTCGGCGTCGACGCGACGTTCCGCGGCGCGGTCGGCGGTGTGCCCGCCGCCGTCGACGTCGTGCTCGCCGGATCCGACCTCGCGGCGCTGGTCCATTTGCCGCCCGTGCCGGCAGGCATGCTGCGAGCGCTCGTCCCGGAGGCTCCGTTCGACGGGACGGTCGGCGCCCAGGTCGCGGTGACCGGCACGCTCCCGCGCCTCCACACGCACGCACACGTGGCGCTCGGAGGCGGCTCCGCCGAGGTCCAGGGGACCGTGATCGTGTCCGGCCGCCCGACGGGAACGCTCCTCGCCCGTGCGAGCGCCCTCGACGACCACTCGCTCTCCATCGGCGCCCCGCCGTTCCGCGTGAGCGCGTCGACCCTCGTGTCCTTCGCCGTTCTCCCCGACCTCGCGGTCCGCGGCCTCTTCGACCTCGGCCTCGCCGGCGGCGTTGTCTCCGGGAACCTCGTGCCCCCGGCGCGCATCCACGGCGACTACCACGTCGACCGCGCACGCTCCGCGACGGTCCACGCGTCGGGGCGCGTCGACGAGGCCGGCGCGCCGACCGACGTCGTGATCGCCGTGTTGCCCGACGTGCGCTCCCACGTCGTCGACGTCGAGGCGCGAACGAAGGTCCCCCGCCTCGACGCCACGCGCGCCGGGCCGGTCGTCGCCGGGACCGCGGACGTGCGCGCGAGGGCGCGGCTCGCGCTCCGGGATCGGTCCCTCGAGGCGACGGTGGACGCGGACGCGACGGGTGTCGTCGCGGGGGCCGCTCACATCGCGAGGGGTCACGCCTCCGCTCGCGTCTCGGGCCCGCTCGCGGATCCCGACGTCGAGGCGCGGATCATGGCCGATGGCGTCGCGCTGGGGCCGGCCCGCTTCGCGACGGGTGGCGTGGTCGCGCGCGGGCGGCTCGACGCGCTCGACGTCTCGATCCTGCTCGACGGAGGTGATGTGACGCGGGGGCGCACGATCCGTGAGCCTCACCTCGAGGGCCGCGCGACCGTGCGGGCGCGTGGCGCGCCGGGCGTGACTCGCGCCACCGCTTCGGCGACGCGGGACGACGTCCGCGTGAACTTCCGCGCGCGCTCGATCCAGCTCGCGAGCGGCGAGATCCTGGTCGACGACGCGGTCCTGGAGGGCGCGGGAGATCCGCTGCAGATCTCCTTCCGGGGCGGGAGGGGAGGCCTCCACGCGCGCGCGCGGTCGACCGGTGTCGACCTCGCGAGGCTCGGGTACGTCCTCGCCCTCGACGCGCTCGATCGAGGCCGGCTGGCCGTGGACGCCGACATCGCCCTCACCGACCGAGCCGCGCGGGGGAAGGTCGTCCTCGACCTCGCCCACGCGTGGGTCGGTCCGGCGAGGGACGCCTCGGCGCACCTGGACGCGACCTTCGCGGACCGTGGCGTCCTCCTCCATGCGCGGGCCGAGGAGGCTCTTCTCGGGCACGTCGAGATCGCGGAGGCCGCCCTCGCCCTCCCTGGCACGGGTCCGATCGCGGCGCGCGATCTCCGCGGCCTGCTCGGCAACGGAAGGATCAAGGGGAGGATAGATCTCCAGCGCCTCGCGACGCTCACGCCGCAGGCGCTGGCTCCGGGCGTCGCCGGCGTCGTGCGCGTGGATGCCACGTTCGCGCGGAGAACGCCCGCCGACACGCCCGCGATCGATCTCTCGGCCCGCACCGAGGGGCTCGCGCTCGGCTCCGCCGTGGCGTGGCCCGGCGTCGACGTCGATCTCCTCGCCAGGGTCGCCGATCGCACGTTCTCGGTCGACGCCCGCGTGGTCGATCTCGCCGGTTCGCTCGTCATGCTCACGGCGCGCACGACCGCCCTCCCGGCGATCGAGCGTCTCGCGGGGGACGACCGGCTCGCCGTGCTCGCGTCGACGCCGTTCTCCGCGAAGGTCGTCGCCCCGCGCAGGCGGCTCGCCACGATCCCGCTCGTCCCCCCCGGGACGAGCGGCGAGGTCGACGCCACCCTCCACGTCTCGGGCACCGCAAACGCGCCCGTCGTCCGCGTCGACGCGCACGGCGTGGGGCTCCGCGGCCAGGAAGTTCTCGCCAACCCGGTCGATGTCGACCTCGAGGCCCGCTACGAGGCGGGCGTGACCGACGGCATCGCGAAGGCGCGCGCCCCGCGGTTCGAGGTGCTCCGCGCGCAGGCGCGCCTCCGCGCGAACGTGACGGATCTCATCCGCAAGGGGGCGTCCGCGCCCTGGGACGCCGACGTTCGTGCGGCCTTCGAGCGCTTCCCGCTGGGCGCCGTCGCAGCCCTGGCCGACCACGAGGTCCACGGCCGCGTCAGCGGCGGCTTCGTGGTGGAGGGACTGCACAAGGACGCGCGCGCCACGTTCGATCTCCGGACCGAGCGCCTCGCGATCGGGGAGACCCGGATCGCCGCCTGCCGTCTGCAGGGTGCCTCCTCGGGCGCGACGGCCCACGGGACGCTGCATGTCGAGCACGCCGACGGCGCCGCCGACGCGAGCGCGGATCTCGGGTTGGCGTGGGGCGCGGACCTCGTGCCTCGCATCGACCGCGCGCGCCCGGGCACGTTCACGTTCAAGGCCAGGCGCTTCCCTGCGTCCGTGGTCGCACCCTTCGCCGCTCCCGCGCTCGGCGACCTCGACGGCAAGGTCGACGCGGATCTACGGATCGTCGCGCGGCCGGGAGCCGCGCCGCAGCCGGATGGCTTCGTGGCGCTCTCGGAAGGATCGCTCGAGCTCAACGCGCTCGGCGAGCGATTCGATCACGTGCGCGGTCGCGTGACGATGACGCCGGCCGGCGTCATCCGCCTGGCGGAGCTGAGCGCCGCGAGCGCGACGGGCCTCGTCACGGCCACCGGCGAGGCGCGCATCGACGGCCGACGCCTCCTCGGGGCGGAGGCGTCGATCAAGATCCCCTCCTCCCGGCCGCTGCCCCTGGTGTCCCAGGGCGTGCAGCTCGGCGACGTGTTCGGCGACGTCGCGATCACCGCGGGCCCCAGCCCGGATGGCCGCGAGACGAACGTGACCGTGGACATCCCGAGCCTCCACGCGCGCCTCACCCCGACGACCCCTCACGCCGTCCAGAGCCTGGACGACGCGGAGAACATCCGCGTGGGCGTGCTCTCGCGCGGGCCTGCGGGTGAGCCGCCGCGCATGCGCGCGATCGCGCTCGACGATCGGCCGCCCGACCGGCCCGCCTCCGCGGTGCCGCCCTCGCTCGGCATGAACGTCGCCATCCGACTCGGGAGCGACGTCATCGTCGAGCGCGGCAAGAGCCTGAAGGTCCAGCTCGCCGGGACGCCCCGCATCCGCGTGACGGACAGGCCTCGCGCATCCGGTCAGATCGAGCTCCTGCGCGGCGCCATCGATGTGTCCGATCGGCGCTTCCAGATAGACCGCGGCGTCGTCACGTTCGTGGACGACCCCGCGAACCCGGTCGTGGTCCTCACCGCGTCCTGGACCGCGCCCGACGGCACGCGCGTCTTCGTCGATTTCAAGGGTCCGCTCCAGACGGGCGGCATCACCCTGCGCTCGGAGCCCGCGCGCTCGCAGGACGAGCTCTTCCAGCTCGTCGTCTTCGGGGCGGTCGCCGGGTCGTCCGCCACTCCCTACGGCGAGGAAAAATCGAACAACAGGGCCCGGGCCGGCGCCGCCGCGAGCGGTCTGGCGACGGCGGGCCTGAACAAGGGCATCGAGCGCCTCACCGGCCTCGACGTCTCGACGAAGGTGGATACGTCGAGCGGTCCGAACCCGCGCCCGGAGGTCGAGCTCAGGATCGCGCGGGATGTCTCCGTGCAGCTCGCCTTCGTCCTCGGGACGCCGCCGCCGGGCACCAACCCCGACCGGACGTACGCGACGATCGACTGGCGCTTCATGGGGAGCTGGTCCCTCGCCACCACGTTCGGGGATCAGGGCACGTCGATCGCCGACGTCGTGTGGCGCCACCGCTACTGATCGCCCTTGCGCAGCTGCAAATCGGTGTATCATTCGCCGCATGAAGAACTGGGGGTCTCCGGGTCTGCTCTTGGTCCTCTTCGCCTGCGGATCGCTCGCTGGCGCGTTCGCGTGTGGCAAGTCGGCGCCGCCGAGCGCCGTGCCCGCCGCATCGGGGGCCCCGTCGGCCGCGGGATCCGTCGCACCCCTCGCGTCGACCGTCGCGAGCGGAGCGGCCACGCCAGCCGCTGCTCCCTCGGCGTCGGCGGCCCCCCCCGCCTCCACGGCCTCCGCGCCGCCTGCCTCGGCGAGCGCGGCGGCGCCTCCTCCTCCGCCGGGGTCGAGCGGGCCCGTGGAACCCAAGGTCTCGATCAAGAAGCTCTTCCCCGACGATCAGGGGCACGAGGGCTGGCCCGACTACGAGTACGCCGGCCTCCCCGCAGTCACCGAGGACGGCGCGAAGGTGGCCGTGGTCGAGGAGCGCGACGGCTGGGGGCACACCAAGACGCCCGGCGTCCGCATCCTCGACGCCACGGGCAAGAGCGTGGGGTGGTTCCCCGTGACCCCCGCCGGCATGCCCGCGCCGAAGAGCGAGGTCGTGATGAAGCAGGCCGAGAAGGCGCTGAACGATCTGCTCAAGAAGGCGAACGACGAGCTCGCGAAGGGCAAGTGGCTCCCGCTCCGCACCGGCCCGGTCACGACGAAGAGCGACGCGAAGGGGTTCGTCGCGACGATGCAGGTCGGCGTCATCGCGGTGCGCATGTCGTTCCCGAGCCAGGACGACTACGACGGCAGGGTTCCCCCGACCGAGATCTCGCTCCGCAACACCAAGACGATGTTGATGACCGCCGTCGACTCGAGCGGGTGGCTGTCCACAGCCAAGTGCGCGACGCCGAGCTTCTCGGTCGTCGGCCTCAACGAGAAGGCGAAAGTCGTCGTCTTCCACCAGCACATCGGCGCGACCACACACGCATGCGACGGCGTGGCCGTCCCCCACGACTGGCGCGTCGCGAAGTTCTAGGGGCAATGCCGATCGGATAAGGCATTCGTTCGAGCGCGGGTGCCCCCACCCGTCGCGCTTCGCGCGCGAAGAGGTTCCGTGGAGGCGGTGGGCCGCCGGCGCAGACCTCACCCCCCGTCCCCCTGAGGAACCCCCTCATTTTCGAGCCCGCGCCCGAGCCCGAGCCCGCGCCCGATTCCCGCGCAACGAACCCGCGGTTCGTGCCGACTGGCGGGCATGGACGGGTTCGAACATGAGCGACTCGACGTCTACCGTGCGAGCATCGAGCTGGTGGCGGGGGCGCAACAGCTCGCGGACCGCTTTCCGAGGGGCCGCGCCTACCTCAGCGATCAAGAAGCGCGCCTTGTCCGCCGGACCGAAATCCCCGGCGCCTTCCGCGATGTTGAGGGGGATCGAGGCGACAGCTCGCCGAAGTTACCGCATTTGCGCGCCGCTCGGCGACCGAGACCGCAGCCGTCCTTGACGTTCTGGCCGTGCTCGGGCTCGCCGATGCGCAACGCTTGGTGGCTGTGCGAGCCCTCCTCTTGCGGATCACGGCGATGCTCACCGCGATGGTGCTGAAGCTC
>SXGT01372851.1_pt1 | contig 21893 bp, 19 predicted proteins | sample 3176221 | NCBI WGS metagenome assembly SXGT01 (sample SAMN11356862, study PRJNA531348) | freshwater metagenome | isolation source: freshwater sample F1-120 | place: China: Fuxian Lake, Yuxi | collected 2017-12-25
GATTAACTTACACAGGGCCTCAGCGGTTCGAAGCTTTAATTCTTCGACTTTGCAACGAAAATCAAATTAGGAGTCTATGCCCAAGCCGTCCCGGCTGCGCGTGTGGGTTCGTGTACTGTATCAAGATCTGCCGCAGGAGGGACTTGAACCCCCACGCCCAAGGGCACTGGCTTCTAAGACCAGCGTGTCTGCCATTTCACCACTGCGGCACAGAAGGCCCCATATATAATGTTGAGCCTTTAAAAACGCAAACTAATCTTCTGAACTTTCCTTAATATAGGCATAAAGCTCTGGAAGACTTTCGCAAAGATTAGCCACCGGCGGCTGATTATCGTTCAAAACACAAATAGTTCCTTTATTTAAAGAAACCACAGGCTCGTAAGTCTGACTCTGCTTACAGAAGAGGCTCTCATACATACGAGTGCATATCGGTTTATGGAGATCGCTCTTCAAAGGGGTTACATAAGCATAAACATCGGAAAACTTTTCACAAAAATTAATTCCATCTTTTTCTGGGAAATTCCGAACGCAAATAGGATGGGCCGAAAATAACGAGGCTGAAAAAAGTATAAATCCCAATAAAAAATTTCGCATTTTTTCCTCCTGAGAATTTGTTGTCGATAGAATAGATATAGATTATTTTCTCCTCACCTAAAAAGCAAGTGGAGCAAGTCTTTTGGCTACTAAACGGATAAAAAAATCGCTCATCTCTCAAAAAAGGGCCCTGGCCACCTTTGATACCCTTTGCGAACTCTATCCCAACCCCAAAACCGAACTCATTTATGACGGCCCTTTTCAACTTCTTATTGCGGTCATTCTTTCCGCTCAGTGCACAGATGCTCAGGTCAACAAAGCCACCCCAGCTCTATTCCAAAACTTTCCAATTCCAGAGGCTTTAATGAATGCCCCTCTAGCCAAGGTTGAAAAATTAGTCCATTCCTGCGGATTTTATCGAGCTAAAGCAAAGGCCATCATCAAAACAGCTACCGACATTGTAGAAAAATTTAATAGCAATATTCCACAAACATTAGAAGAATTAACCACTTTGGCCGGAGTCGGAAGAAAAACCGCAAGCGTCGTTCTAAATCAGGCCTTCGATATTCCAGCCATTGCTGTCGACACCCACGTTTTAAGAGTTAGTCAACGCATAGGCTGGGCTCACACCGACACCCCTGAAAAGGTCGAAATGGAACTTCGAGCTTTACTCCCCGAGGAACTTTGGGGGGCTGTTAACGGCACTCTCATTCTCCATGGCCGAAAACTCTGTAAAGCCAGAAAGCCCCTTTGTGAGCAATGCCCCATTCAATCCGATTGTCATTTTTATCAAATAGCTCACCGCTAACGCGCCGAGCATGACAGCCTTTAATTTCCTGATTAATAGCTATCCATGGGTCAAAAGTTCACTCACTGGCATTCCAATCAAGTCTCGACTCCTCAGAGTTTCGAACGGGTTAAGTCGCTCTTACTCGATAACCGTTCATTTGCACCTATCCACAAACTCCAATACGGCGACCATGGATTAGAACAAACTCTTCAATGCATTAGCCAAGCTATTAAAGCCAAGAAACGAATTGCTCTCTATGCCGACTATGATGTCGATGGCACTATGAGCTGTGTCAGCTGGATCTGGTTTCTAAGATCTATCGACTACAACAACTTTATTCACTACATCCCCTGTCGATTTAAAGAGGGCTATGGAGTTAACCTCAAAGCTATTCAACATCTCATTGATCACGAAAAGGCAGAGGTCATTATCACTATGGATACTGGCATCACCGCTAACGATGAGGCGCAATATTGCCGCGAGAGAAATATCGATTTTATCTGCACCGATCACCACAAAATTCAGCTAGATAAAATTCCAGATGGCATCATCTTAAATCCAAAGCTCCACCCCGATCCGCTTTACCAGGAACTCTGCGGCTGCGGAATTACTTTTGTTTTACTTAGAAGACTTGCAGAGAGTTTTCCGGTCCCTTCCGCTTTATGGACCGATCTCTTAGCCCTAGCGGGTATGGCCACCATCTGTGACGTCGTTCCTCTAAATAGTGTAAATCACAAATTAGCAAGACTAGGTGTCGAGGCTCTCCTAAAAAGCCAACGACCTATTCTAAAAAAGCTAAGAGATACCGCTGAAATCACCTCTAGTATGGATGAGAAAGATGTAGGTTTTCGTTTAGGGCCTAGAATTAATGCTGTCGGTAGATTAGGTCATGCCGATCAAGTCATTGAAGCCTTTTTAAGTGAAGAGCCTTCGCTCTTAATCCGTCACATGGAACGCTCAAACCAAGAACGTAAAGAGATTCAAGCTCGAATTGTTTCTGAAGCCCGAGAAAAAGCCAAGCTTCATGCTGAAAGTCCCATTCTCTTTTTAGGGGGAGATTGGCATCCTGGGGTCGTAGGTATTGCTGCCAGTAAAATCGCTGAAGAGTTTTGGAAACCCACTTGGTTATATCAAATTAAAGATAGTAAAGCCAAGGGGTCGGCCCGTTCTATTCCTGGGTTTGATGTGACCGAAGCCATGAGTTCAGCCTCTCTTTTGTTCACTAAGTTTGGAGGGCATCGGGCTGCTGGGGGATTTACTTTTGCTATCGAACACGAAGAACAAATTCGTGAAACCCTAAAACAATTTGCAAACACTATAAAACAACAAACTCCAACCCTCTGGGAAAGTAGGATCTACTATGACTGTTCCCTCCCCTCAACCTTAGTTGCTCTTCCTTTGGCTCAACTCATGGAGGAGATGAAACCTTTCGGCCATGGTTTTGAAGAGCCTAAGTTTCTCATCGAAGGCGAGATTGTTGATTGCCAATTTTATAAAAATCTCCACACAGCCGTATCGGTCAAAACCGGTTCCCATGGAGTTCAAAAAATCATGTTCTTTAATGAGGTTCATGAATGCCTGTCTGATTCCTCGAAAGCTCGTTTCATCGTCACAGCCAGTAAAAACCTTTTTCAGGGGCGAACCTCCCTCTCCTTAATGGGAGTTGATTTCGAACTATCTCAACACTGACTTTTCATCCCTAACTTTTGAGGCTATTCTAAACCCAATTTAATTGGAGAACTCTTATGGCCGACTTCAGCTATCAACCTCTCTTTGAACCCATGGAAGACAAAACCACCTACCGCAAACTTCCTATCGAAGGGATCAAAATCCAAATACTCGACGGTAAAAAGTTTTTAGTTGTTACACCTGAAGCTATCACTCAGCTCTGTGAAATCGCTTTTGACGATATCTCCCATCTCTTAAGAACAAGCCACTTAGAAAAAGTGGCTAAGATTTTGAAAGATCCTGAAGCTAGTAACAACGATATCTTTGTTGCTGTGGAACTCTTAAAAAATGCAGTGATTGCAGCAGAAAGAATTTTCCCTTCATGTCAAGACACTGGAACCGCTCTTGTTATGGGTAAAAAAGGGGAATCGGTCCTCACTTTTGCAGATGATGCAGAAGCTTTAAGTCGCGGCATTTTTAATATCTATCAAAAAAGAAATCTACGTTATTCCCAACTCGCCCCTCTTTCGATGTATGAAGAAAAAAACACAGGAACAAATTTACCTGCCCAAATTGAGATCTATTCTGAAAAGGGAAACCAATATGAATTCCTTTTTATCGCCAAGGGTGGAGGCAGTGCCAACAAAAGCTATCTCTTTCAAAAAAATAAATCCCTATTAAATCCAAAATCCATGGAGGAGTTTGTAAAATCAACTCTACTATCGTTAGGAACTGCCGCGTGTCCTCCTTATCACTTAGCTTTGGTCATAGGGGGAACTTCGGCGGAGCACACTATAAAAACGGTAAAACTCGCTAGTTGCGGCTACTACGATAATCTTGTCACCTCAGGAAATATCAAAGGACGTGCTTACCGAGATCTCGAGCTTGAAAAACTCGTTGAGCGATGGGGCCGAGAGACAAAAATCGGGGCTCAATTCGGTGGAAAATATTTTGTCCATGATGTGAGAGTCATCCGACTCCCTCGCCACGGAGCCAGTTGCCCTGTAGGTCTTGGGGTTTCCTGTGCTGCTGATAGGCAAATTAAAGCCAAGATCACCGAAGAGGGAATTTTCTTAGAACAACTTGAGACCCATCCCGCCCGATTCTTACCAGGCGATGCGGATAAGAATAATGATGCGATTTCAATCGATCTTAATCGTCCAATGAAAGATGTTTTAGAAACTTTAAGTAAACTTCCCGTCTCAACCCGTGTCATGCTAAACGGGCCAATGATTGTGGCCCGTGACATTGCTCATGCCAAACTTTTAGAAAGGCTACAATCGGGTAAAGGGCTCCCAGACTACTTAAAAAATTACGCCATTTACTATGCAGGCCCTGCAAAAACTCCCACTGGACAGGCTTCGGGTAGCTTTGGTCCGACCACTTCTCAACGCATGGACTCTTATGTAGCCCCATTTCAAAAAGAGGGGGCTTCCTTAGTCATGCTCGGTAAGGGGAATCGAACCCAAGAGGTGGCTAAAGCTTGCAAAAAGTACGGAGGATTTTATTTAGGTTCAATTGGGGGACCTGCCGCTAAACTAGGTAAGGACTGCATTACAAAAGTGGAGGTCCACGAATATCCTGAACTTGGAATGGAAGCGGTCTGGAAGATAGAAGTTAAAGATTTTCCAGCATTTATCATTGTGGACAACAAAGGAAACGATTTCTTCTCAGGCAGATCCGGGGAGGAATAAACTTTCCCCTCCGTAAGTCCCTTATTTATGCTATACGACGGCCATGAAGCCTAAAGAAGATGAACCCATTTGCCTCATCAGTTATGAAGTTACCCAAATCCTTTTGGGGGGTGGGCCCGAAGACCGTACTAGTTTTTGGAAACAGTACCGCGAAGAGCAAAAGCTCAACAAAAAAACAAACTTTCAAAACTACCATGTCAAAGTATGCCGAAACCACCTAATCTCATGGAAACTAAATCTCAAAGATCCTGTTTATTACCGAAATAAACAACTGACCCTTGAAAAAGAAACGATATCTTTGTTTTCTTAGTTTGATGGGGCTTACTGGATTGATGCAATTTGGGAATACAAAGGCACAAAAACAAAAAATGCATCTAAAAAGGATATCGATAAAATCAAGAAAAAATTTAACGCTGTCTACGAGAAATATCAAAAACTCGGAAATTGCGGAAATTGATGAATATCATAAGTTTTTTTCTAGCTTATTTAATTACCTCTTCAGCATTCACTGCCCCTTCCCAATATTTAATAACTTTGAAATCGAAATTCCCTAACGGGCTCTTAGGCAATGATTACGGAATTCTGACAGTAGGCGATCTAGCACTTAATGCGTGCCGCTTCAAACCAAGACTTTTTCCTCCAACCGATTCTCTAAGAAACGAGTCGGCTAGTATTTCAGTCTATGGCGGCTTTGACGGAGTTCACCACGAACTTAGCGTCCTCCATGGCTTTTTTTGCATCTTCGGAAGCATAGAATTCGAGCGGACTTAAATCTTCGGTTCCGTAAAAGGCAATTTCTCGATCCCTACGTGCGGACTTTGAGATACGACAAAGTTTGTCTAAATCCTTTTGAATGCTTTTTGGCAATAGCTCCGCTTTTGCTTTCAATATTGCCGATACATCGTGGATACGAGGGAATTCTATACCCTGTTTTCTTAAAAGCGCTTTGAGTGCCAACTCCACGACTTCCTGAGACTCCCGTACAACATCAGGCCAAGACTTATGCTCGTAGAGCGTTTTTAGGGCCATTAACCTAGCTCCGCACCGCTTAATATAATCCGCAGCAAGGTCGATGTTTTTCATTCTTAAGCCACCTGACTTTCGTGAATCCAATAATTTTGCCCATGAGAACGCTCTCTTTTCAAGCTGCCGTTGGCGATGGCTTGTCGAACCCGCAACAAATATTGATGTATCTGGTTGGAAGTCTCAAAGAGTATTATCCCATCAATTGATATTTCAGCCCAAAAACCGGAAATAGGTTGCTTGCCGTCAGGAAGAGCCACAATGGAAGGTTGCACAGAATAGTTCTTGTTCTCTTCGATTTCCTCCCATTGATTATAGAGTTCGCGCTTAATAGAAATTCCTTCCTCCAGAACAAAAAGAAGATCGATATCCGATCCCTCGCGTTGTTCCCTTCTGGCCCAGGAACCAAAGAACACGATACCTATCAATTCATCGCCATAAATTTTCAGAGCATGCGAAATGGCTTCGAGCAGAGCAAGCCCAAATTCCGTTCCTTGTCCTACATTTCCCAAAAGTCGCTCGATGCAAAACTGATTCAAGGAAAGCTTTCTACGTTTTGCGAACTCTTGCAATGAGCTATGGAGTTTCGGATCTAATCGGAGTACGAATTTTCCCGACAACTGCTTCATAGTACTATGTATTATATATAGTAGATACTATTTATGTCAAGCGATAGAACTATGTTTGTTTTTTCAAGGTAATTAAAGTAATTCCTCCAGCTTTCGGTAACTCAATTGGATCCGTAAAATTCGACAACCAATTGTATTGGGTGAAGGAGTAGGTGTTTAGGGTATTTATTGTGAACGTTTGAGTGGCGGCTCCTGCGACGTTTGAAGCCGACGTATCTCCCGTAACCGTGGGCATTAAGACTCCCAAGGCTTGGTCTTGCCATTGATACAACGCCACATTCTCATTCGAGCTTCTTTCACTGATGCGACGGCATGAGAAAAATTTGAAACCCGAACAAAAAATAAAACTAGAAAGCTATCTCAGTCTTAATCGAGTACTGAAGGAAATTTATGATTTCAAACAAAAACTCTGTGCGCTTATGGAATTGAAATCTAAAAATAAAACTTATCTTAGGCCTGTGGTTCATGACCTTATCGAGATGATCGGTCAGCTTCGTCAAACCACTCTTGAACCCCTGCAGACTCTGGGAGAAACGTTAGATAAGTGGAAGGAGGAGATTGGTCGTATGCTCCGCTTTTCCAGATCCAATGGTATTACCGAAGGTTTTCATACCAAAATGGAAATGCTCTCAAGACGAGCTTTCGGATTTAGAAACTTTTCAAATTATCGATTAAGGGTACTTGCACATTGTGGTTGGGATGGGGTATTTGCTATCAGAAATCAAACTCACCAAGGGGCGATTCCCCCGTCAATGGCGTAGAGCCGGATGTATCCGGAATATACCCAAATGGAGCGGGTCACGTGATAGTAGGCGAACCCGCGACTGCAATGCGAGAGTACGCAGCCGAGTGGGGTCGGTCAAGAATAGACCTGGACGAGCTGGCAAGACTTCGTTGGGTTGAAAAATGGCCTATACAGCGACTGCAGACCCACTTCGGGTTCAGCAGCACTAAGATCAAGAAAGAGCTCCGGAGCCTCCGAGCTGCCAAGGGGCTTACGGGCTATTTCCGGGTCCGGAATGGGCGTGTTTGCTATGTACCGGGCTCCCCTACCAGCACCTTAAAGAGGACAGCGGGTGCCTCCTTCTAAAGAGCGACTAATATTTAACTTATATACAATTTCACAAGTATAACTTGTGATTTAGTATATATTTCAAACTTTCCCCTTGCCATTATTTGAAATATAGCTAATATCACAAGTATGGCTAGTGAAACTGTAAGTAAAATAAACAATCTCCTTCGTGTCTGGCCGGGAGGAACCGTTGCGGTAGTCCCGTGGCTGGCCAAGCACGGGGTCTACCAACAGCTTGCCTACGAATATGAGCGTTCCGCCTGGATCAAGCACATAGGGCGAGGAGCCTATGTGCGCTGGAACGATAAGGTAGAGTGGCCGGGAGCGGTCTACACCCTCCAGGCTCAACTGGGTCTCCCGGTTCACGTAGGGGCGAAAACGGCTCTCGAACTAAAAGGGCTGGGTCACTTCATCCCCACTGGAAAGGGGGCCCCCCTATTTCTATTTGGTCCTCCTAACGAGCGCCTCCCCGCCTGGTTTTTGCGCTACGACTGGGATCGGAAGGTTTCCCACAAGGTACCCCGTCTTTTTTCCGAGAGCTCGAACCGCGGTCTGATGTCTCACTCCTTGGGAGCCTTTGAAATCCAAATCTCGGCTCCAGAGCGAGCTATGTTTGAGGTTCTGCATCTTGTCCCGTTCGAACAATCTGTAGAAGAGGCCCAGCTCCTCATGGAGGGGCTAGGTACTTTGCGTCCGAAAATTGTCGAGGAGCTTCTGCACCATTGTCGTTCGGTGAAAGCAAAACGCCTTTTTCTGGCACTTGCCGAACGGTGCAATCATTCATGGCTGAAAAGATTAAATCTGACAAAGGTGAAACTTGGTAAGGGCAATCGTGTTGTCGTAAAGGGGGGAATCCTGGATCCCAAGTATCAAATCACGCTGCCGAAGCCGGAAAGGAAGGAGGGAAAGTGAATCGAGAGAGTATCTTCTTCAATCAAGCTGAGCTCATGCTTCAAGTGATTCCTTTTGTGGCAAAGGAAGCTTGTTTTGCGCTAAAGGGCGGCACTGCTATCAATTTCTTTCACCTGGACATGCCCCGCCTTTCGGTGGACATCGATCTTACTTACGTCCCGATTGAGCCCCGAGAAGATTCTCTGAAAAAAATGAGTAATGCGCTCTCGAACATCGCTGATCGTATAGAGAAGGCTCATGGGAAAATCAAAGTTCAAAGGAGTAAAGCGTCCGGCGGAAAGCGGGTAACAAAACTATTTGTTACGAACGGTAAGTTTCAAATCAAGATCGAACCCAATGAGGTCATACGCGGTACGGTGTTCCCGACTGAGGAAAGAGAACTGTCGGATAAAGTGCAAGAAGAGTTTTCGCTATCCGCTACTATTCATACGCTTTCTTTTGCTGACCTCTACGGAGGGAAACTTTGCGCGGCTCTCGATAGGCAGCACCCTCGAGATATTTTCGACGTTAAAGCGCTACTCGAAGAACGTGGGATTACCGACGATATAAGAAAGGCATTTGTTGTTTACTTGGCTAGCCATGATCGTCCCATTCATGAGCTGATCGATCCCGTTAGAAAGGACATAAGACAAATTTACGAGAAAGAATTTACTGGGATGACTGTGGAACCAATCGCCTACGACAAACTTGTTGAGATTAGAGAAAAGTACATTGTTCTTCTAAGCAAGTGCTTACTAAGAGAGGAAAGGGAGTTTCTTCTCTCCATCAAGGAAGGAACCCCCAACTGGAAGACGTTAGGAGTTTCTGGAATCGAGAGATTGCCAGCAATCCAGTGGAAACTGGAGAACATCAAGAAGATGAAAAAGGAAAAGCATGCCGATGCAGTACGGCGGCTAAAGGAAAAACTAGGACTATGAAGGCCTAGCTATCAAAGGAGTACCTATGTTTAAAATATTCGAATTTCTGGGAGGCCTGATGTTTCTAGTGGCGACCATTCAATTCTTTATCAGCCCTAGAAAGGCGCTCCAAGAAACATACTCCACACTTGTGGCTCCAAGTCCGAGAATTGTGAAAGGACATTTGGTCCTTCCGCGTAAGGAAGCAACCAGAAAGCCATTGATTAGGAAAAGCGTCGCCGACTAAAAGGCGGACTCGAGCGATGGAGAATAGCCCCACTTGGAGAGAAGACTATTTCTTGGGTCCAGAAGGAAACGGTTGAGAAGGGACCGCCAGGCAGTGCACAGCGTCTTAAGATCGAAACGTCACGGATTGGAGGGCCATGAATCTGAAATCGGCGGTACTTTTTGTAGCACTGGCCAATCTAGTCTATTTCTTCGTCGAGTTTGGCGTTGCCAACCAGATCGGCTCCGTTTCGCTTTTTGCGGACAGTGTAGATTTCCTTGAAGATGCCGCTATCAATCTCCTGATATTTTTTGCGCTCTCCCTGTCGGTACGCAGTCGCGCTAAGGTTGGGATGTTCTTGTCCTGCCTTATACTGCTTCCGGGTGCCGCCGCCTTGTGGACCGCCTGGAGCAAAATTCATTCTCCAATTGCTCCTGAACCACAGCTCCTTTCCCTTACTGGTTTTGGCGCGCTCCTCATAAATGTTGGATGCGCCTTCCTTCTAGCAAAATTCAGGCACCACAGTGGAAGTCTTACTCGAGCAGCATTTCTGTCAGCTCGAAACGACGCGATCGCTAATATAGCGATTATCGGGGCAGGGGTAGCAACGGCACTATCGAAAAATGCCTGGCCTGACCTCGTAGTGGGGCTGGGAATTGCGATAATGAATCTTGGTGCCGCTAAAGAGGTATGGGAGGCTGCTCGCAAGGAGAGCAGCACTGCAAACCCAGAGGCTTAGAAAAAATTCCAATGAATCTCGCAGATCTCGACAACGCAGAAGGTCAATGCGAATGAGGTAACGAAAAACGTATTGGAAAATTTCTGACCTTCATTCGACGACACGAAAGTGACCTGATATCCTTCCGGTACGTGAAGATAGCGCAATTTTATGCCGGGCTTCGAGTATCTGGAATGGGATACCGAGACCAACACCTACTTCGTAAAGGGAACGAATATCACGCTGGGGATGGTATTTTCCTCCCTGGCCAATCATTCTTCGCCTGAGGAGTTCTTTAGAGCCAGGCCCGAAGTTACTCCCGACTGTGTCGCGGAAATTCTGCGGTTCACATCCGATCGGATGATTGCATTGAAACGTGTCAGCACCTTCAATGAGCCGAGCGGCACTCTCCCCGACCACCAACTTGTCGAGACATTACAGTAGCGAGTGATCCGATCAATCCGGAAAGGGAATATAGCGACAACGCCATTCCTTACTGGTGGATACCTTCTGCCCGTGCTCAGGGTGATAAAAATCCTGAAAGAGAGTCTCTCCCGTAGTGTTCAAGAAATCTCAGAAGATGGCGGAGAAAATAAAAAAGCCGACTCTCTGGTCGGCAACGATTCAAAATCGAATTTTTTTGGGTCGGGGGTTCGCATACTTTGACGAATGGAGCGGGAGACGGGGCTCGAACCCGCTACCCTCAGCTTGGAAGGCTGATGCTCTACCAAATGAGCTACTCCCGCATATATATGACAACTCAAAATGTTCTGGGTAGTTACCACAGGTCATTTACATTCGTCTACTCTTTCCCGTTGATTTTCAAACTCTTTTTCCAAAACATTCCTGAAACACTTGAATTCAAGAAGGGTTTTAGCCCCTTTAAAGCTCTAATTTAAAGAATTTTTAGAGTCCCAGCTTGAACATGTAACTCATTCTTTAGTCATAGGCTTTATAAGCGGAATAAAAGTTCTCTTCCAGGTTTTGATTGAATCATCTCTCTTCCAGAGTGACCTATATTAGGAACTGTTTTTAGCTGTAAATAACTCTCTGGATAAAAAGTTTTAATAAACTTATAGTAATTTAATCCCCGCTCAAAACGATCTTTACCTTGAAGATTAGCTTCACAACTAGTGTCTAAGTAATCTGAAAGTGTATCTGACTCACCCAATAAAAGAGTGACTTTTCGATGATTAAAGCGGACTTGAAGTTCTTCCGGCCCCGTGTGCCCCATGTAAGAGTTTGTCTCACGGATTCCATAGGGATAGGAATGATAGTCTGGACAATTGACCTCAGGAATCACAAACCCATTTTTCTGATTAAATCTTTCCGGGGAAAAATACAAATAGGAAGAGGGGTTAGAAATTACGTAGGAAATTTGTAGAGGATATCGATCAATAATGGGACTTCCTGCTGCATATCGAGCTATGACCTGCCCCCCAGCCGAGTGCCCTATTAAAATAATCTTTTTTAATGCGGGAAATTTTCCACTTAATCCTATATTTTCAATAATACGATCCAAAATATCATAGGAACTGAAATTTCCATTAGCACTCAGATCTCCAAACTTCCAACTGTCTCTCCAATAAAGTTCATTACTTTCTCTGGGGTCCGATTCAACTTTGAAATGAGGAGCTAAAATTAGAACTTGGTCTTCTAAGCCTTCCAATTGAGCAGCCCCTTGAGTGTAATCAAAGTATTCGTCTGCATTTCTAGCGATCCCATGAACGACTATAACGACTCGTTCAATCGAGGGATTGGGATGATTTAAGGGAAAGTTTTCGTACAATTTAATTTTAAAGTTCTTAGATAATTGAAAGTCGGAGGGGCTTAACTTATGAGCATGGGAACCTTTTGAAAATAAAATTAAAACACTCAGTAATATTAGCAATTTAAAAATTTTCATTTTCAGCTCCCAAATCTGTATTTCTAGTTAAATCAAATATTCTTATGACTTGGCAACAATCTTTGACATTAGTATCGCAGTGTGACTATCTGAAAGGTAGGTTTGGGTGGGGTTAGTTTCAACTTCATCTGTTTTTTAAATTATTGGGGAGAATTCATGAAAAACACATTCCTGAAATCCTGTCTTATCGTTTCCTTATTTCTAAGTGCTGTAAGTTCAGCTAGCCCTCATTCGATTCGTTGGACAGGAAAGGAAGATAAGAATGCTAATTTGGTGCATGTCCTAGAGGTCATTCGCACTAAAACGGGAGTTCAATTATCTCAATCCAATTTCATGTTGGTCGAAAGTCGCAAATTAGCGACTAGCAATTATCTTATGTTAGCGCAAACATCAGGTGGAATTCCTATAAGCGGATTAAGTTTAAGAATTTGGACCTCACTAAAAAACGGTGAAACAATTCAAATTGAAGCGCTCATAAATGAAAATCCCCCTTCCACTAGTTGGAGTGCTAAGAGCGCCAGAGCTGCTTTAAGTTCTACGGAAACGATGGAGCTTGTTCGCACAGCTATCAAAGAAACTGAAGATTCTTTTATTCGTAAAATCAACTGGCAAGATATGTTTGAAAAGAGTCAGTTGGTTCGCGTTATTAAAGTTAATGGCAAGCGAGGAAAACATCGCATTGTCGTCAGTCTTGTAACCAAGAAAGTTCTAAATCAATCTTATGAAGAGTTCCCTCAAGCAGATCAAGTTTCCCAAGAAAACTCTGGTATTCCAGTTCAAGTTTATCCTATTTATGAAGAGGCTGAAGGAGAGACCCCTAATCAATCGGCGGCCCTGCCCCGTATCAGCAGTGAACTCCGTTATTTAAATAGTAACGTTCGTATTTTAAGAGGTCAGGATCCTCTGGCTCCTCTTAAAGCTCATCGTTATATCGACAACCTTTTTGAGCCTTTGCGCGGTCTTACGGTTGAAGGCAGAGAAAAAGGTTATTGGGCGATGGCCTATATTAAGGATCAAGCCGAGAAACTATTCTCTCAACTGCCCGTTATGGAAAATAGTTTCTCTAATGGTGGAGTCGTTCTCGAAGGTAGATATGCAACTGTAAGTCTATATCCAGAAATAGCTAAGCTTCCCAAACTTAATTTTACCCCAGCAGCTTCAGCCCATTTCAGGCCAGAGTTTGCTTCTATGTCGGATAATCCTGGTCATGAAGAGATGATTCCTGCGGTCGCTATTTATGGTCGTCCACTTTCCTCGTTAGAAGAAGCCTGGAGTCGACCTGCAAGACGTCTTATTGACAACGATCCTGTATCTTACTTAAACGATGGTTTTGACGAGATCCAGGTCTATTGGGCTATCACTCAGATGTTTGATTCGCTAAGATCCATGGGCTTCACGGATCCCGATTTTTCAACTCGTCCCTTTCATGCCTTTTTATATAATCCCGATATTACCTATCGAGATAATGCTTTTTATACAGACGATACCATTAACTTCACAACCTATTCATCTTCGAGTGCAAATATGGCTCGCGACAATACAACCATTTGGCATGAATTGGGTCATGGAGTGATGGATCGGATGATGGGAGATCACATCACGCTTGCTGATACCGGTGGTTTAAGTGAAGGAATGGCCGATTTCATTGCTCAGCTAATCGTTAACGATCTCACAGGGGGTATAGAGTTCCCTGGTAAAAATGCCATGAGAATTTTCAACAATACCGGATATTATCTAACCAACGAAGTTCACGATGATGGAGAGGCTTATGGCGGCTCCATGAATGATCTTTTACAAAGTGCAATGGCTCGCTATGGAAAAATCGGCTTAACAAAGGTTACCGATCTTACCATGGAAACGATGAGGCTTACCCGTAATCATCCTGGTCTTACAGCTGTCGATTGGTTCCAACACATGCTTTTTGCTGATGAGATGGGGAGTGGAATTAGATCCCCAGGAGAACTCAAAGAGATGATTGTCAGAGCTCTTAATGGCAGAAATTTTAATATGAATAAAACAACACCCGCTGCTCTTATCGTAAAAAATGGGACTGTTGAACTGGACAGCATCGGCCCTGGAAGCCGCAACAATCCAATAAAAGTTAACTTGGCCGATCCAAAATCGGCTGAATTCAATCTTGAGGTGGCCGTTAAAAATTCAACCAGTTATCAGTTTAAGTTTCCTGTCACAGTTAAAGTTAATTACAAAGGTGGAGCTCTTGAAGGGGGGGTTCACTGGCTTAACGAAGAGGCAGGTAACTTAACCTACACACTGAACTCAGAGGCCGATGTGGCCAAATTTACTCTAGGCACCGATGGAAAGTGTGATGAGATCAATCGACCCGATGGAAGTTGCGTGGACTACGCCTATATTCAGATCTGGAATCAAGGCGAAACGATAAAACCTCAAGCTAAAAAACGATTCTACTTAAGGGTCTATCCTAAGGCCCAATAAGATTGGACTGAAATAATTTAGAGAGCAACCACATGATTTCCAGAATCATTATTCTTTCCTCTCTAGGTTATTTCGTCGACATTCTAGATCTTTTTCTTTTTTCGGTTGTTAGACGAACTAGCCTTCTAGCGATCGGTGTACCGGAATCAGAACTCCTTAGTCAGGGTATTTTTCTGCTGAATATGCAGATGGGAGGCCTGATTTTGGGTAGTTTCATTTGGGGCATTCTGGGCGATAAAAAAGGCAGAGTTAAGGTGCTCTACGGATCTATCCTTCTTTATTCGCTGGCAACTTTTCTAAATGCCTTTGTAACCGATACCTATCAGTATGCCCTATTGAGATTCATCGCTGGAGTAGGACTGTCGGGTGAGCTTGGAGCTGCAATAACTCTCGTGAGTGAAAGCATGAGTTCCAAAAATCGTGGGCTTGGAACAATGGTCGTGGCTGGATTTGGATTAATGGGAGGAGTACTTGCAGCTCTGCTTTCAGAACTTTTTTCCTGGAATATGTGCTACATCATTGGCGGTAGTATAGGCATAGGGCTACTTCTTCTGCGAGTCACTTTACCTGAGCCAGAGATGTTCAAAGAGATCTCCTCACATCAAAACAGAGGCGATATTCGTATTCTCTTTAACTCCAAAAAGAGATTATTCAAATTGGCAAACTTAGTTCTAATGGGGGTTCCTATCTGGTTCAACAGTGGAATTCTGATGGTATTTGCCCCTGAATTTGGAAAGGCTCTATCGATTTCAGGAGAGCCCATTACTGCCTCAAAATCTGTTTTGTATTCCTATTTTGGTGTAGCTCTGGGTGATTTTGTATCTGGAGCTTTAAGCCAATGGGTAAAATCCAGAAAAAAAATAGTCGTATTATTTATATTGCTTCTAGCCTCAGCGATGATTTTCTATCTAACCGCTAATAAAAGCTCTCAGCTCTATTTTTACTCACTCTGTTTTGTTTTGGGTTTTTTTGCGGGCTACTGGGCTCTTTTAGTGACTATGACAGCTGAAAGTTTTGGAACCAATTTAAGGGCTACGGTAACGACCCTAGTTCCCAATTTGGTGCGTGCTTCGATAATTCCTCTTTCGTTTCTTTTTGAGTTTTTTAATAAAAATTGGAATATCATTACCTCTGCTTCCTACGTTGCCACTATTGCAGTTATTCTGGGATTAATCGCGGTGTCTCAATTACCAGAAACCTTTGGAGTCGAACTAAAATTCTTAGAGGAATAAAAGTTCTAATGAACTCTCTTAAAAAAGTATGAATTAGGTGAAGTCTGAAAAACGCCTCGTTCGCTATTGTAATGGCATGTAAGACAGGTATAAGGCACCGCTGCCGAAACATCCTTGCCCTTTTGAGTATGAAATAAGGAGGTCTGGCTTAGGTTTCCTTTTAGGTCATAAGCATAGAAATCAAATTGATTACTTAAATCCTCTCTCGCAATAATAAGTTCAGTTTCTCTAATGGTTTGGCTAGATGCAATTTGCGTTTGAGCGATAGAGATCTTCGGAAAATGTTTTGGACTTCGAAAAATGACTCGCTTCGCCCCTTTGACTAGACTAATTTCTATAACAGTTTGTTCCCATCGGCTAAAGTTATAGTGCTTTTCAAGTTCAATTAGGGTTTCAGGAACGGGAAACCTGGAATGATACCAAGAGCGCCCCTGGAGATAAGCCCTGGTCTTTAAGAGGTTCTTAAAAATTTGAAAAGCGGCCAACGGGGAATCCTTCTGACTGGCCTTTCTAAAACTTCCAAGTGTATCCGGAGCAATTGCAGAAACCGGAATAATCCCCCAGTCTTTACCTTCATTAGGTGGATTTTCTATAATGCGAAGACTCCCTTCGAAAGGGTTTATAAAGGCTGTAATCATGTAGATCATAGCGTCTCGGGTCATATTCGAAAGGTGATTTACATGAGAGGTAGAGCGTTGTTGGGGGAGAGGTATAATAAAGCTCGTCTCAGGACTTTCTTGAGCTGGGCTTAGATTCAAAACGACTAAAGACACCAAAGTCCAAATTTTTAATATGAATAGTCCCCGCATTTATTTATTCCTAGGAGACTAGATCCGGCCTGTCAAAGAATGGATAGAACATTTGGGGATTTTAAACTGTTTTGAGAGACTTGCAGGTTAGAGCAACAGTAGATAAAGTCTCGAATAGTCCGTCCCCGTAGTTAAATGGATATAACGAGGGATTCCTAATCCCTAATTACAGGTTCGATTCCTGTCGGGGGCACCACTTGCGTGGAATCGGGCACCCTTGAACCCTATAACATTCAACTTGGACTAGTTGTATCCGGTCTGATCATTCGATTCTATGGCAAAAAACAGTCGTTCTAATCCAATCGCAACTCCACTGAATCCGGAAATTCGATTGGCCGATTCAAACAATTTTTTAGGCTCTGGATGTGGTCTTTTTAAGGCCTTAATGCGCTCTTGTGACTCCTTCTCATATCGATCTCTTAAGAGCTTCTCATCACTTAATTCTGTACAGCCATTACAAAGTTCAATCCTATTCCAGTAGATTTCGAACCGTTCTGCTTTGGAGGTCCCAGGAATAGGACGTGAGAGTGGACTTACAGCACTAGGATATTCCTTTAAGAGACAAAAAGTTTTTGCAGGCAATGCAGGTTCCACAATATCAATCATAAGCTTAAAGAATAGATCAGCCCATGTATCGTCTGGAGAAACATGAATCTGTGTTTTTGCTCTTACAGCAGTCGTTAAATCATTAAGTAATGGGGTTAACTCAAGATTGATACCAGTTAGCTGATGAATCAGGTCATAAACGCAATAGCTGAGTACTGAGATAGGAGTCTCAGATAAGTACTTAAATAGCGCTATAGTTTCTTGTTCTATGTCCTTTGATGAGGTTTCGGGTTTGTAGAACTCTAGCATCGTGAATTCTTTTGAATGAATCGGACTTTCAGGATCATCTCTAAAGCTTTTACAAATCTGAAAGATAGCCAAGGGAAATTCAGCTAACAAAAACTTCATCTCAATTTCAGGAGATGAGTGGAGTTCCGCACTTCCGGATGAAAAGGATACTTTAAGAGTATCAATAGTGCTTTCAAAGGCTCCTGCAGTAACTAAATAAGAGGTTGTGACTTCCGTATAAAGATGTTCATCAAAAAACTGACGGGTCTTTTTTAGAAATTGTGCCCATTCAGAACGTTTATTTTTGAAGTCAAACACAGAATCTGCCATATAACCAAGGGTATAAAACAGTCGCTACATTAAGGAAAGAGAGAAGCCTAAAACACCAAAGAATCATTCGATTTAGAATTCCATGTGTTAAGCTACAGATAAAGCTTAATTAATTGGAGAATAGAATTCCGTGAGTACGGTTAGAGTTTCGAAATGGCTTCAAGAAAAATATCCCAATCTCAATCAAAGGCAGAGAGAAGAGGCTTTAGATTCAGAATGGGTTCTCTACTCCTCTGGTAAAAAGGCCAAAAAGGGTGACAAAGTTCCAATCAACGAACAGTTAAACTGCGATAAATTGGAACAGCATCTTGCTTTATTGATCAAGGGAGATGCGTTAGCTGGGGTTAAAATAATTAAAGAGGAAAATGGATTTGTTGTTGTTGATAAACCTAGTGGTATCGCTAGCCATCCGATAAGTCTTTTTGATACAAAAACACTAACTCATTGGACTAGAGCTCACTACCCTCAAATAAGAGAGGAGTTCCCAGAGGCACAGCCTACTCTTACGCCACATCGATTGGATACGGGAACCTCAGGGATCGTTATAATCGCTAAGCAAATGGAATTCTTTGTTCAATGGCGAGAAAGATTCAAAAAAAAAGAGGTGAAAAAAAGTTATCTAGCGTGGTGCTGGGGAGCGCCTTCTGCGGCTGAATTTGTGAATGAATATTCCATTGCCCATGCCGTCGGAGATAGCCGAAAGATGGTGGCGGTAAAGGGGAGTGCTCGGTATAAAACTCCAGTTCTCGAGGCCTATTCTTCCATTAAAGTCCTTACTCGAGTAAAAGAACGTGGAATTTTTTTAGCACAAATTGACTGCTCTACAGGGGTCACCCACCAAGTTCGTGTTCATTTGGCAATATTAGGGTTTCCTTTAATTGGAGATAAACTATATGACCCGGATTGGAACCAACGGACTCTTCACAGGCCTTTTCATGCTTTAAGAGCGATCTCTTTAACTTGGGGTGAGTGGAGTTGTTCTGTGCCTAATGAGGAGTTTAAAGGAGAGTTTTTAAATTAAAAAAGGCGGGTACCTAAGGTACCCACCTTTTTTTAAGTTTAATGAATGGTTGAAACTATAACTTCGCTTCAGCTGTAACTGCTGGAGCTTCAGAACTTACCTCTTCAACAGTTTCAAAGTCATCTTCAGCCATTGCAGCCTCTTCGTGAGTTAGAACATTAACTCTACGATAAGCATCAATTCCAGTTCCAGCTGGAATCAAGCGGCCCATGATGACGTTCTCTTTAAGCCCTTTAAGTCTATCAATCTTACCTTGAATCGCAGCCTCTGTGAGCACTTTCGTTGTTTCTTGGAAAGATGCCGCAGAGATAAAACTTTCTGTGCTAAGTGAAGCTTTAGTAATACCCAGTAATAGAGGCTCAGCAACCGCTGTCTTCTTACTTAGTTTCTTCACGCGCTCATTTTCAGCATCAAAGCGGAAACGTTCTACATGCTCACCTAACAAGAAGTCGGTGTCTCCAGTTTCGGAGATGCGTACTCGTTTCAACATCTGACGAACGATAAGCTCAATATGTTTATCGTTAATTTTAACGCCTTGTAAGCGATATACCTCTTGAACTTCATCCACTAGATATTTAGCTAGCGTCTTATCTCCAAGAATTTTCAAGATGTCGTGTGGGTTAGCAGCACCATCCATGAGAAGCTCTCCAGCGCGAACATGATCCCCTTCTCTCACGCTGATGTGCTTACCTTTAAGAATTAGATATTCTTGAGGCTCTCCGTGTTCAGGAGTTACGATAAGTTTTCGCTTACCCTTGCTGTCTTTACCGAAAGAGACTACGCCGTCAATTTCACTAATAGCCGCAACTTCTTTCGGCTTTCTAGCTTCAAACAACTCCGCAACCCTTGGAAGACCTCCGGTGATATCCTTGGTTTTCATTGTTTCGCGAGGAATCTTAGCGATAGCATCTCCAGGGAACAACTGGTCACCGTCAAACACGGTGATATTAGCTCCAATGGGTAACAAGTAGGTCGCTTTGGCCTGTTTGTTTTCATCCAATACAACCAAACGAGGTCTTAAATCGGTGTCTCTGGAGTCGATGATAACTCTTCGACTCAATCCAGTGACTTCATCAACCTGTTCGGAAACAGATAGCCCTTCGGCAATATCAACGAACGATACTGTTCCGCCTTGTTCAGAGAGAACAGGAACTGTGTAAGGATCCCAAGTTGCAACAACTTGACCTTTAGTGACCTTTTCACCTTCTTGAATAGTTAATCTCGCACCGTAAACCAATTGATATCGTTCTCTCTCTCGACCCGTTTCATCGAGAACTGCAAGTTCTCCATTACGATTCATAACCGTGAATGTGTTTTGTCGGTCTTTAACCAGATTGGTTCTAAAAAGCTTAACAGTTCCATCGTGTCGAACTTCAAGAGAGCTTTGCTCAGCTCTTCTTGTCGCAGTTCCCCCAACGTGGAAAGTTCTCATGGTTAACTGAGTTCCAGGTTCACCGATACTTTGAGCAGCAATGATACCTACAGCTTCACCAATATTGACTAGGTGTCCACGAGACAGATCACGACCATAGCATAAGCAACAGATGCCGACTTCTATCTTACAGGTTAAACCTGAGCGAATAAGAACTTTTTCAATGCCCGACTCTTCGATAGCGGTCATTTTCTCTTCGTTAATCTCTTCGTTGGCTTTGACTAAAACCTTACCATTGAAAGGATCAGTAATATCTTCAAGAGCCACACGACCTAAGATTCGATCTCCAATGGCTTCAATGATTTCACCGCCTTCAACGAGAGCAGAGATTTCGATACCATCAGTAGTTTTGCAATCGTGGTTAGAAACAACGATATCTTGAGCAACATCCACGAGTCGTCGAGTTAGATAACCTGAATGAGCTGTTTTAAGAGCGGTATCAGCTAGACCTTTTCTGGCTCCGTGAGTCGAAATAAAATATTGAAGCGCATCTAGTCCTTCACGGAAGTTAGCTGTAATTGGAGTTTCAATGATTTCGCCTGAAGGACGAGCCATCAACCCCCTCATACCTGCTAACTGACGGATCTGAGCAGCACTACCTCTCGCACCGGAATCTGCCATCATATAGATGGAATTAAGTGACGGAATAGTAATTTTATTACCTGTTTTATCGGTGACTACATCTGTTGACAGTTCTCCCATCAGTTCTTCAGCAACTTGTTCAGTTACTTGAGCCCAGATGTCGATTACTTTATTGTATCTCTCACCGTCGGTAATCAACCCTTCGGTATACTGATTCTGAATTTCTTGAACCTCAACATAAGCTTTATCTAGAAGCTCCGCTTTTTTCTTCGGAATCTTCATGTCTTGCATACAAATACTGATTCCGCCTCGGGTTGCGTACTCGAAACCTAAGGAGCGGAGTTTATCTGCCAGCATAACCGTACGTTTGTTTCCTGCAACGCGATAGCACATGTCCATTAACTCAGAGAGAGCTTTTTTATCCATGACTCGGTTGTATTCATCAAAGGAAATTTCCTCAGGAATAATCTCTCTGAGAATCAAGCGACCTGGTGAACAGTCGTACATCTTTGTCTCACCCTTGTGGTTGGAGACACGGACGTTAATTTTTGCATGAAGATCTACTTCGCCTATTTCATGAGCATAAATAGCTTCAGTAGGATTAGAAAAAGTTTTTCCTTCTCCCTTACAGTTAACCCGCTGTTGGGTCATGTAATAGACACCTAGAACGATATCCTGTGTGGGATCGATAATAGGTTTACCGAAAGCAGGTGATAAGATGTTGTTAGTAGACATCATCAATACGCGAGCTTCTAATTGTGCTTCCACGCTCAGAGGAACGTGAACAGCCATTTGATCTCCGTCAAAGTCCGCGTTGAATGTGGAGCAAACCAACGGATGCAATTGAATAGCTTTACCTTCAATAAGCACAGGTTCAAACGCCTGAATACCTAAACGATGAAGGGTCGGAGCACGATTAAGGAGAACTGGATGTTCTTTGACGACTTCATCCAAAATATCCCATACTTCTTCTTTTTCTTTCTCTACCATTTTCTTAGCGCTTTTAATGGTAGTTACAAAGCCACGTTCTTCAAGCTTGTTGAATATAAAGGGCTTAAAGAGTTCCAATGCCATTTTCTTAGGAAGACCGCATTGATGAAGACGCAGTTCAGGTCCAACGACGATAACTGA
>SXGT01180471.1_pt1 | contig 21892 bp, 18 predicted proteins | sample 3176221 | NCBI WGS metagenome assembly SXGT01 (sample SAMN11356862, study PRJNA531348) | freshwater metagenome | isolation source: freshwater sample F1-120 | place: China: Fuxian Lake, Yuxi | collected 2017-12-25
GTCCTCGCCGACGTAGCCCGCTTCGGTGAGCGTGGTGGCGTCGCCGATCGCGAAGGGGACGTCCAAGAGCTTGGCGAGCGACCGGGCGAGCAGGGTCTTTCCGGAGCCGGTCGGACCGATCAAGAGGATGTTGCTCTTCTCGATCTCGACGCCGTCGTCGCGATTGCTGCGGCCCTTCGCAATGCGCTGATAGTGCGCATAGACGGCGACGGAGAGGACGGTCTTCGCTTGATCCTGCCCGACGACGTACTGGTCGAGGTGCTCGAAGATCTTGCGGGGGCTCGGCACGACCAATTTGCCGTCCGCGCTCTTCTTGTCCGGCTTGTCGGTCTTCTCGGTCGTGCCTTTGCGCCGGGTCTCTTCGGAGAGAATCGCGGCGCAGGTGTCGACGCATTCGTTGCAGATGTTGACGCCCGGCGGACCGGCGATCAGCGTGCGGACGCGGTTGCGTCCGCGTCCGCAGAAGGTGCAGGTCTCGGCCGTACGCGTCGCCATGAGGCCTCGTTCAGCCGCCCTTCTTGGCGGAATCGACGACGAGATCGACGAGGCCGAATTCCTTCGCTTCGGCCGCCGACATGAAGTGATCGCGATCCGTGGCCTTCTCGACCTCGGCCACGGGCTTACCCGAATGCCGCGCCAAGACCTCGTTCAGGCGAGCCCGGAGACGGACGATCTCCTCAGCTTGGATCACGATATCGGACGCCGTGCCCTGCGCGCCTCCCCACGGTTGGTGGATCATGATGCGCGAGTTGGCGAGCGCGTAGCGCTTGCCCGGGCTGCCCGCCGCGAGGAGGACGGCGCCCATGCTGGACGCCTGCCCCACGCAGTAGGTGGCGACCGGGCACTTCACGAACTGCATCGTGTCGTAAATGGCGAGACCGGCCGTGACCGAACCGCCGGGGGAGTTGATGTAGATCGAGATTTCGCGGTTGGCGTCTTTGTTTAGGAAGAGCAACTGCGCGACGACGGCGTTCGCAAAGCCGTCGTCGATTCCCGTTCCGATGAAGATGATGCGATCCTCGAGCAAGCGGCTGTAGATGTCGCACTGCCGCTCGCCGCGACCCGTTTTTTCGATCACATACGGGATGTAGTAGCTGGCGTTTTCCCTGCTCATGCGTCCCTCTTCCGCCCGGCTCCGGTCGCTCAAGCGTCCGCCGACGCGGAAGCCGCGCGGTCGGTCAACTTGGCGCCGTTGCGCAGAAATTCCCGGACCTTCTTTTCGAGGATCTCCGCCCGGAGCTCGCCGACGAGGTCTTTTTCCTCGTAATAGCGGCGAACTTCGGTCGGCGTGTGATTGTTCTCGCGGGCCAGTCGCTCGTACTCCCGGGCGACGTCGTCCTCGAGAGCGAAGATCTTTTCCTTCTTCGCGATCTTCTCGAAGATCAACCACGCCCGGGCGTCGCGTTCGACCGACGACCGGATGTCCTCGCGCTTCTTTTCGACCTCGGCGGCCGCTTCGCTTTCGGACTTTCCTCGGATGCGCAATTCCATAGCGCTCCGTTCGGTCCGGGCCGACACCGCTCTTACTACGGGGCCTTCAGCCATTTCGAAGGGAATTTTGGCTACGATTTGATCGATCAAGGCCTCGTCCACGGCCCGGTCGGCCTCGTTCTTGTGGGCCTCTTCGAGTTTCGTGCGGATGTCCGCCCTCAAGTCCGCGAGGGTCGGTTTCCCGGCCTTGGCGGCCAAGGCGTCGTCGACGGCGGGGAGGACGGCCCGGCTGACCTCGGCGAGGATCAGGACCACCTTGGCGGGCTTCCCGCGCAGGGCGGCGTCGTCGAACAGCGGGCTTACGACGGCGTCGAACTCCAGGCGGTCCCCGGGCATCTTGCCCGCGAGTTTTTGATCGAGGTCGGCGATCTCGAAGTCGAGGACGCGCGCGCCTTCTTCGCTCGAGATCGATTCCTTTTCTTTGTCGTAGACCGTTCGGCCTTCGACCTCGCCCTTCACGGCGGCGACGACCCAGTCGCCCGGCTTGAAGCCGTCGGTCGTGGGATCGAAGGTCGCGTTGCGCTTGCGGAGGTTCTCGACGACGTCGTCGATCTCCTTGTCAGCGACGGGCTTCAGCGTGCGTTCGACGGAGAGGCCGCGGTAGCCCGCGACTTCGAACTCCGCCTTCGTCTCGATTTCGAACACGACCGTCATGGGCTCGCCCTTGTGGGCGTGCAAGTGAGGCGTCTTCAGTTCGGCTTCGGAGACCAACTCGAACTTGTGGTCTTCCATCGCCTTCATCAGGCCGCGCTTCGCGAGGTCGCCGGCGACGGTGTGGCAGATCTCCTCGCCGTACTTGCGCTCGATGATCGACCGCGGCGTCTTGCCGGGGCGGAATCCCGGCAGAACGACTTGTTGGGTGAGCGTCTTCAGCGCTTCGTCGAACTCACGTCCGATGAGCTCGGCGGGGTAGACGACCGTGATCTCTTTCTTGCAACGGCCGAGATCTTTGACGGCGATATCCATCGAACGACTGGCTCCCTTGGATTTGCGCGCGGCCGTTTTGCCGGGGCGCCGGAGGGCGAAGTTAAGGGCCGAGGCCCCGGGCTTCAACCGTCCGGACCCTGAGGATCTGAAGCGGAGGAAGGACTTAGGAAGCCCGCAGCGATTCGGCGCCCTTCGTCGTCTCGTCGGTGATGACCAAATGCGTATTCGTGGCGCCTCCGAGCTTGGCGCCCGTCAGGTCGGCCCCCGTGAAATCCACGCGGGCGAGATTGCATCCGGAAAGGTCGGCGCCTTGGAGGTCGCTCTGTGAAAGCACGGCGTCCGCCATGTCGCAGCCTTGGAAGTTCGCCCCGGAGCCGTTCAAGCCGTGCAACACCGCGTGTTTCAGCACGGAGCCCGAGAAATCCGCCTCTTTGGCGTCCGCGCCTTCGAAGTTGCAGCGTTCGAGCCGCGCCCCGCGGACGCGAGCCCGGTCGAGCTTCGCCTCGGAGAAATTGGCCTTATGCATGTCGGCCCGGTCGAGGTCCGCGTCCGTAAGGTCCGCTTCCATGAAGACCGTTTCCGCCAGCTTCGCCTCCCGCAGGTCCGCCCCTTGGAGGTTCGAACGCGAGAGGTTCGCCTTTCGGAAGTCGCGGCCCTTGAAGTCGACGGCGGCCAAAGGGACCCCGACGCCGCCGTAATAGAAGACGTCTTGGAGAACGTCGATCGTCCACTTTTCCTTTTCTTCGGCGGGCAGATGCGCGAAGCACGTCTTTGACCAATACACCGGAGGTTTAAGGCACTGGGCGCAGGTGACGAACATGGACAAACTCCGCGGGGACGATAGCGGGGGGGCGGGGCGTCCGCGACCGGCCCGGTTAAGTTCCGTCTCCGCTTCGCCATTATCGACGAGGAACCGCCTTGAGTCAGATCGACCGCGACGTTTTCGCCGACCGCCGCCGCGAGCTTCTCCGCCGTCTCGGTGACGATTCGGCCGCGATCTTCCTCGCCGCACCGGAGACGATCCGGAACCACGACGTCCACCATGAGTACCGGCAGGAGTCGAACCTCTGGTACCTCTCCGGCTTCCCGGAGCCGGAGGCCGTACTCGTCCTTCGTTCGGGCCCGGAGCCCCGCTCGATCCTCTTCGTGCGCCCGAAAGACAAGGACAAAGAGGTCTGGACCGGGGTGCGCGCCGGGCCTGAGGGGGCGCGCCGCGACTACGGCGTCGATCAAGCGCACGAACTCAAAGACCTCGACGACCTGCTGCCCAAGGTCCTCGAGGGGCGGCGCCGCCTGCACTTCCGGCTCGGCGCCGATCCGGCGTTCGACCGCCGGCTGTTCCGAGCGCGCGACGCGCTGAACGCTCCGCGGAGGCTCGGGGCCGGGGGGCCCCTCGAATTCGTCGATCCTTCGTCGACGCTGCATGAAATGCGGCTTCGGAAGGGGCCTGAGGAGATCGCCGCGCTGCGAAAGGCCGCCGCGATCAGCGCCGAGGCGCATCGTGCGGCGATGTCGATCGCCCGTCCCGGCGTCGGGGAGCACGAGATCGAGGCCGTGGTCGAATACGTCTTCCGGCGTCGCGGGTCGGCGCGATACGGCTACCCCACGATCGTCGGCGCCGGCAAGAACGCGACCGTGCTGCACTACGTCGACAACGACGCGGTCGCGGCCGACGGCGAACTGGTTTTGGTCGACGCCGGTTGCGAGGTCGAAGGCTACACGGCCGACATCACGCGCGTCTTTCCTGTCAACGGCCGGTTCAGTGCGGCCCAGCGCGCGGTCTACGACGTCGTCCTGCACGCGCAGCTCGCGGCGATCGACGTCTGCCGACCGGGCATCTCGTTCCAAGAGTCGCATGACGTGGCGGTGCGGGAACTCGTCGAGGGCTTCGTCGCGATCGGCCTCATGACGGGCGACCCGGCGGAGATCGTGAAGAACGAGTCCTACAAGCGTCTTTACATGCACCGCACGAGCCATTGGCTCGGCCTCGACGTCCACGACGTCGGGCGCTACGTCGACGGCGATGCTTGGCGTCCGCTCGAGCCCGGCCATGTGCTCACGATCGAGCCCGGTTGCTACGTGGCGCCCGACGATCTCCTTTCGCCTCCGGAGTTCCGCGGCATCGGTATCCGCATCGAGGACGACGTCCTCGTGACGGAGCGGGGCCCGGAGATCCTGACCGCGGGCGTTCCGAAAGACGCCGCCGACGTCGAAGCGTTGGCGTCCCGCCGCACGCCGCTCCCGTCGTTCGATTGACGGTCGCCGCGGCCCTTGCGCCGCGGGAGCCCGCGATTCAATCCGCGGCCGCGAACCCGCGGAGCCGCGCCAACTCGCGGATCCGCGCGATCAGATCGTCCCGGGTGCGGCGCCAGACGTCGAGCGGCAGGCGATAGGGATCGGTCACCGGCCAAGAGGCGGTCTCGCCGCGAAACGTCTCGGGCGGCGTCCAATAGCCGGAAAGATCGATCGCAAGATCCGCAGCGGCCAGCCGCTCTTCGGTCACCGGTTTCGAAACCAGTCCCGAATCTTCGAAGCCCGCCTCGCGGAGGACCGCCGACGTCTCCGGCGGAATGAATCCGAGCGGCACGATCCCGGCCGAGACGATGACGGCCGAAGACAAGAAGCGGCGGCCGACGGACTCGGCCATCGGACTTCGGCAGGCGTTGCCGTAGCAAATGAAGAGGATCGACGCGGGTCGCTTCAAAGAACGCGTTCCCATGTCTCCGGGGCCTGCTTCCAAACGACGATGCCGCAGAAGCGCGGGCCTTCGGGGCAGACCGGATGAACCCCGGCGCGGTCGCGGAGGACGCACGGCGGTCCGAGGTAGGACCCGATCCGCGGATGGACCTCGCGCAGTTGCATGAATTCGTCGTACGTCGCCCGCCAGATCTCCTCTTGCGCGTTGTAGCAGAGGCGCATGGCGAACTTGTGATGCAGCGCGGCGAGGTCGCCGGACTCGGTGAAACGCACGCGGACGGCGTTCGGCAGCACGTATGCGGCCCACTCCTCCGGAACGCCGAGTCTGCGAAGCCTCTCCGCGGCGGCGAACGACCGCTCCATCGATTCGACGTAAAGCGCGAGCGCCGCCGGCGAACGCCGGACGATCTCCGGCGTTTCGTAGTCCGGCGCGGCGTCTTGCTGCGCCAATAGAACGGGCCGCGATCCCGGCGTCATGCGGTGCCGTTGATCCTGCGAATCGGCCGTGTGCGACAACCGCTTGCGGAACGTGTAGTGCGGGTGATGCAGCGTGCGGAGCAGCTTCGAGTGGTCCGCGAGGTTCAGCGATTCGCCGAAGTAGGGGCTCTTCGCCGGATCGAGCGCGAGCGCGATCGCCGCGTCGTCGCCGATCCGGTCCGGCGTGAGTCCGAAGACTTCGCGCACGCTCTCGGCGAGGACGGGCTCCGCGTTGATCTTCCAGTCGACGAGCTTCGAGACGCGTCCGCCGAGGCTCGCGTCGAAACGTTCGCGGAAGCGGGCCGGCAATCCTTCGGCGCGGTGCGGGGCGTAGGCGGCGTAGTGTGCGTACTCCGGAGTCTCCTCGAGCTGCAACGGCTCCTCGAGCACCGTCTTCAGCAACGGATCGTGCGCGAGCGCGGCGTCGACCATCGCTTGGACGACGGCCTGCGTCTCGGCCGGTGCGTCGAGTTGGTTCATCACGCGCGAGTAGCGAAGCAGGGTCAGCGCGGAGACCGTGTGATAGAGATACGCGAAGGTCGCGAGCGGGAGTACGTAGCGCGCCGCCTCCTGCGTCCGCTTCCGGACGTCGAGGTCGTGCTTGGCGCGGTTCTTGAGCTTGCCGCGGAACCGCTCGTAGAAGAGCTCGGCCGCGGGTTCGAAGAGGAGTTCGTTCAGCGCGTGATAGGCGGCCGTCTGGTCGCGGAGCGCGGCGGCGTAGACCGACTGCGCTTCGCCGCCTCCGAGTTCCGGGATGCACGCCTGATCGGGCTTGACGGTCACGTAGCGCTGCGACACCTGTTCGGAGTTGTAGAAGGGATGCGCGTGGAGGAAGGTCCACAGGAACTGGCGCGAGACGTTCTCCAGCGTGAACTGGAGGTGCGGATGTTGGAACGTCGTGTGGTGGCCGGCGGCGTAGATGCTCTTCGCGAGACGATCCCGAGCCGAGGCGCGCTTGGCCCTCCGCTCGTCGTCCAAGCCGTCGCCGGAGACCTGAGCGGGCGTGACCACGCCGTCGGCCGAATAACAGGTGCGGGCCGTCGCCACGGCGTTCTCGAACGGCCGGGCGAACGCGTTCACAAGGCGGACCACCGGCGGACGGCTGCGGACGCGGAAAGGCATGGGGCGTACATGGTACGCATCGACCGGGAGGACCGGAACCGACGAAGGGAGGCCGTCTTCCGGCGGCGGGAGTTGACCCGGACGCGGTTGCCGTTCACACTCTCGGCGTGAGCGGCTCCGTCGTGTCAGGGGATGAACCGGAAGGGCCGTTGCCTGCGGGCACGGTCGTCGATGAGTACGTGGTCGAGGAACTCTTCTCGTCCGGATCCGGAAGCTCCGTCTACCGATCCCGCCAACCTTCCCTCGACCGCACCGTCGCCCTGAAGCTCCTGCCTCGCCGCCGGAGCTCGGACTCCCGCTGGGTCGAACAGTTCCGCCGCGGCGCACGCATGCTCGCCGGGATTTCGCATCCGAACATCGTCCCGGTCTACGGCGTCGGCACTTTCGCGGGCCGCGAGTTCCTGGCGATGCTTTACGTGCCGGGCGGCAAAGCGCTCGACCGGGCCTATCCCGCGCCGCAAAGCGAAGCGTCGTTGGCCGGGCTCCTGAAGGCCGGCGCGGAGGTCGCGCGAGCCCTCGCTTTCGTGCACGAGCAAGGCCTCGTGCACGGCGACGTCAAGCCCTCCAACATCCTCGTCGCTCCGAACGGCCATGCCTATCTGATCGACTTTGATTTCGCCGTGCGGCGCGGCGAAGTCTCCCGGCATTCCGCAGAGGACGATCGTTCGGGCTTCCTGCCGCCGGAGGTCTTGGCGCGCGAAGAGTTCGCCGCCGACCACCGTTCCGATCTGTATGCGCTCGGCGCCGCGCTGTACTCCGTGCTCGCGGGCGGACCGCTCCGACGTGGCGGAAGCCCCTCGTTGGAGGACGTCCGGCCGGATCTGGCGAAGACGATCACGGCTTTGGTCGGTCGCTGCCTCGACCGAGACAAGTCGCGCCGGTTCGATCACGCGACGGAACTCGCCGATCAACTGCAGGAGTTGGTCGAGTCTTTGGTGCAGCCGGGACCCGGCCGGGCCCTCGGACCGTTCGACATCAAGGCGGAAGTCGGTCGGGGAGGCATGGGAGTCGTTTATCGCGCCGTGCAGCAGCCGCTCGGCCGCGAAGTGGCGCTCAAAGTCCTGCCGCCGGAGTTCACGGCCCTGCCGTCGCGCGTCAAACGGTTCCAGCGCGAGGCGGAGGCCGTCTCGAAGCTCGATCATCCGCACATCGTTCCGCTCTACGCGTTCGGCCGCGCGGGCGGCTACCACTATTTCGCGATGAAGTTCGTCCGCGGATCGACCTTGTCCGCGATCGTCGAACGCATGCGCGGGCGCCGCAAGGAAGGACTGCCGCAGGACGACGCCTTCGCGCTCGAGTTTCCGTCGACCATCGTCGCGGCGGAAGGCGCGGCCGTGTCGTCGGCGACCGAGGCCGGCCTTCCGACCCAAGTCCTCGAAACGCCGTCCGGTATCGAACGGGCCGCCGCGGAGGCCGACACCAAGCCTGCGCTCGTGCTCGGCCGGGCCTCGTCCGACACGTCGGACGATCCGGCCTACGTCCGCGACATGACGCGCATCTTTGCGGCCTCGGCCAAGGCGCTCGCCCACGCGCACGCGCAGGGCATCCTGCATCGCGACATCAAGCCCGCAAACATCATCATCGAGGACGGCGGCCATCCCTACTTGCTCGATTTCGGTCTCGCGCGGGACGAATCCGATTTAGGCCTCACGGATTCCGCGGGCTACGTCGGCACTCCGTACTACATGGCGCCCGAGCAGATCCGCCGCGACGAGAAGATTCCGGTCGACCGCCGGACCGACGTCTGGGGTCTCGGCGTCACGATGTACGAGACCTTGGCGTTGCAACGCCCGTTCGACGCGAAGTCGGCCGACGAGCTTTTCGCCGAGATACGGTCGGCCGATCCGGCCCCGCTCCGGAAGCTCAATCCGGGCGTCGGCCGCGAATTGGAGGCCGTGGTCGCGAAGGCGCTGCGTCGGGAGCCGGAGCATCGCTATCAGGACATGGAGTCCTTGGCGACGGACCTCTTCGCCGTGCTCGAAGGCCGGCCCGTCGAAGCGCGTCCGGTGTCGACCCTGCAGCAACTCGTGTCGCAGGCGGGGCGCCATCGGGTTCCGACGAGCGCCGCGGTGCTCGGTGCGTTTCTCATCGCCCTCGTCGCGCTGGTCGTCGCGCCGCAGGTCGCGAAGTTCTTCCAAACACGGCGCGATGCGAAGCGCGAGGCCGCGGCGCTGGCGACCTCCGTTCCGTCGCCGAAGGGCGTGGCGGTCGTGATCCGCATTTTCGAGGATCCGGCGGATCCCGCGGCGCCGGCCATGCATGTCCTCCCGGCGGTCTGGTTCGCCGACGACGCCACCGCGGTTTTCCCGGTCGAGGCGGCGCCCGAAGTGCCGAAAGGCTTCGACGACCGCAAGCACGGACAGTTGATTTGGATCCTGCCGGACTTCTCGATCCCGTTTTCCCTCGACGATCCGCGGCTCTATGCCCGCGGCGCCGGATTCGCCCGCAACGTCGACCGTTTCTCCCGCGCGCTCGGACCCGTGGTCAACGCGATCGTCGCTTCGCCCGGGCGAGGGCTGGCCGAGCTACTGCCGAATCGTGCGCCGCGGTGGATCACGTATCGCTTGCTGAACCCCGATGCGAAATCGGCGGAGTCACGCCCGGCGCCGCCGGTATTCCGTCCCGAGTCGAACGTCCCGATCCGCTACGTCGAGTTCTTTGCGGAGAAGGGCCGGGTGGAGCGGCTGGACGAACAGACCGGCACGCTCTCTGTGACGAGGACCGGAGTGGTTCGTCCGGTCGTCGCCGAAGAGTCGGCCAAAAAACTCGGCTGGGTGATCCTCAGCACCGGAGACCCGTCCGCGGGCGGCGAGCAAGTGCTCGGGTATCTGCGGAAGGGCGGATTCTTCGCTTCGCTCCGCGACATGCGCGGCGGGGGTTGACGCCCCGCCGCCTGCTCGTCGTTAGACGAACAGCACCGGTTCGACCGCCAATTCTTCGACGCCTTGATCGCGCAGGATGCGCCAGAGTTTCTGTGAAACGAGGACGCCCGGCGCGGAGACGTCGCCTCCGCCGAGCGTTTCAAAAGTCGCGTTGACGTCGGCCAGCGCTTCGAGTTTGAAGTCGTAGAAGGCGGGGGAGACGAGGTCGACTCCTCCGAGCCCGCAATCAGGGCAGGCTCCGTCCGGATTCTTGGCGAAGCGGGTCGGCGGGCTGTGCATGGGCGGCAGCCGATGCACCGGGACGACTTCGAAGTAGCGGCTGTCCCGGCCGTCCGTTCCGGAAACCGGCCGAAGGAGGCAGCCTTCGACATGTTCGCGGATCATGGCGGCGGCGAGTTCCTCGTCCACCAACAGATCTCCGCCGCCGGTCCTGGCCAGGCGGAAGGCGTCGTCCGCCGCGAGCCTAAGCGCCGGAGCCTTTTGATCCGCCCGACCGCGGTGCGTGCAATGGCCGTGTTCGAGGTAGCGATGCACCGGGACGAGGGGCGCATCGTGGAGTTTGAGCGCCGGAGCGCGTTCGATCTCCTCCGTCTTAAACGAGCGTTCTTCGCGGACGTCGAAACCGACGTCGACCTCGACCAACGCACGCGCGAAGCTTTTGACGACCTCCGGAGCGTGGTGAAAGCGAACCTGCCAGCCGCCTTCCCGGAAGGAGACGCCCGGCATGACCGGGGGCAAGTGCGGGTTCAGCTTGGCGGCCTCATCTTCGGACAACCGGAAGGAGACGACGACCTCGACTCGCATAAAGCCCTCCGAGTTAACTTCGGGCTTTTGAGCCGATTGTTTGAGCGGCGGCCCAAAAAATCATTCGGCCGCGGTCGCATTGCTGCGACCGCGGCCGAAAGAGCGGGTGAAGGGATTTGAACCCTCGACATCCTCCTTGGCAAGGTGGCGCTCTACCACTGAGCTACTCCCGCGAGCGTCTCTTTCGCACCTATCGGTCCGAAAGAGGGCGGGATATTAGGCTCGCCTCAAGGCGAAGGCAAGACCCGTTTTTTTGTTCCGTTGCGTCACCGATCCCGCGCCCTAAGATCCCGCGCGAATCGCACGAGCGCCGATCGTGCAGCGCACGGAACGGACGGAAGCGGCGTCGGGGGCTCCTGGTCATGCGAAAAGGGATCTGGGCGGCGGCTTGTTTCGCCGCAGCGGTCGGGTTTTCCGGTTGCGCCGGTACGGGCTCCGGCGACGTCGCCGACGACGAAGCTTTCGCCGGTCCGACGTCGAACGTCGGCGAAAGGCGATTGGCGGAACTGCGCGAAAAACGCGGGATCTCGTCCGTCGAGCGCTTGGAACTCGCCGAACTCGAGGCTTCCGCGGGAAACACATCCGCCGCCGAGTCGGCGTTCTACTCGGCGATCAGCAAGGGCGGTTTGTCCCGCTCGGATCAGTATCGGGCCCAAATGGGGCTCGGCCGGTTAGCCGATCAGCGTTCCGCGCCGCAGGCGTCCCGTCCGCGTTTCCAAGAGGCTTGGAAACTTGCGGATACCGATGCTCAGCGCGACGACGCACTGATCGAACTCGCCGAAGCGGATTTGGCCTTCGGCGACATCCCCGCCGCACGGCAGCATCGTCAGGCGGTCAAGAGCAAGAACGCTCCGGGATTGGAGCAACTGGATCGGTTGCTGGCGGCCGCGGGCGGGGCCGCCCAACCCGGTCCGGCCGGCGGCGGGGCTTCGGCCGTCGCGGGCGTCTCCGCGCAGCGGGCCAAGGGCCGCGGCCTGCGACCGCCGACGATCGTCCCCCGAGCGTCGTGGGGAGCGCGCGCGGTCCTTCCGCGGGAAACCGAACCGCTCGGCAAGCCCACCTTGATCACGTTGCACCACACCGCCGACCGTCGCCCGCCCGGACCGGCGTACGCCGACACGATGGGGCAGATGCGCGCCTATCAGAACGCGCATCAGGCACGGAAATGGGCCGATATCGGCTACCACTTCGTGATCGATAAGGCGGGTCGCGTCGTCGAAGGCCGACCGTTGCACTTGAAAGGCGCGCACGCCGGGTCGACGGCCGCCAACGAAAGGAACGTCGGCATCGCGCTGATCGGCAACTTCCAGACCGGCCAGCCGACCGTCAAGCAGTTGTCGGCGCTCGAAGGCTTGGTGAAGTGGGTCTGCGCCGAATACGACATTCCGACCAAGCGCATCTACACCCACCACGAGATCAAGGACTGGCCGGGAGTCCAAGGGGCCACGAACTGCCCCGGCCGCAACTTCGATGCGCACTACGGCCGTTTGAAGAAGTCGATCGCCGCGGCTTTGGCCGCCGGTCGCTGAATCCGGATCGTCAGCGTGCTTCGCGCGTGGGGATCCGCAACTCCTGACCGAGTTGGAGATCCTCCGGGCGCATCAGGCTCGGATTCGCATCGAGCAGCACTTTCCATAGGTTCGCATCGCCGAGGTGGGTCCGGGCGAGCGAGGCCAGGGTGTCGCCGCGCTTGACGCGGACGACGATGACGCCTTTCTTGTCTCGGCCGCGAATGATCTCCGCGCCGTCGCCCTCGACGGCGCGCTTGATCTTGTCTTCGTCGGATTCGACCCGCACCGGCGCCGGATCGAAGCGCTGCGGGTTGCGGTCGTAACCGACGACCGCTTGCACATAGGCGCCGTCGCCGTCGGTCACTTCCGACGACTCCAGATTCGTAGTCCCTTCCGCGACGTGCGGCGGGGCCAGACGATGGAAGAACAACGAGGCCGCCGCCAAGGTTGCGAGAGCGATCAGGAACAATCCGGTCAAGAGGTTTTGCACGTTCGTGGGCTATCCGCCGTAGAGCGTAGGAATCCGCGCCCCAAAAAGCAACGCGCCCGCGGGACGGCGGCGTCCGCGGGCGGTCGTCGAAGGGGCGGGGACGGCCCCGCCGGTTCCGGTCGATCAGGCCTTGGCGGGAACGGCGACGCCGCCCGCTGCGGCGAGTCGGCGCTCTTCGCGATCATGCAGCCAAGACGCGAACGGGCAGGCGATGAAGATCGTCGAGTAGGTACCCGAGATCACGCCCAAGAGCATCGTGAATGCGAAGCCTTCGAGCGGGCTGTCCTGTCCGAGGTTGAACCCGAAGAGGATGAGCACCACGCCGAAAACCGTGGCCGACGTCAAGACGGTGCGCGAGAGGGTCTGCCCGAGGCTCAGATCCATGATCTCGCGGAACGAGCCCTTCACCGTCCCGAGATTCTCGCGGACACGGTCGAAGATGACGATCGTGTCGTTGATCGAGAATCCGATGATCGTGAGGTACGCCGCGATCGACTGCAACGTGATGGGCACCTCGAGGATGCCGAGCCAGTTGACGAGGATGGCGACGCCGAGCGGCACGACGACGTCGTGTACGAGGGCCAAAGACGCCGCGAGTCCGTACTTCAGTTCTTTGAAGCGGAACCACGTGTAGAGAATGATCGCGATGATCGAGAGGATCATCGAAACGATGGCGCTCTCTTTCAGCGTCACGACGACGTTCGGGCCGATGAAGTTGACCCGGCCGAACGGGATCGTGTCGAGCTTGGCGCCGAACTTCGTTCGGACGTCCTCCGTCGCGTTGCCGCGCGCGACGTCCTGACGGGTGACGTCGATCGTGTAGAGCTTGGCCGTTACGCTGCTTTCCGTCTTCTCGGCCCCGATCGACTTGACGATCGCGCCCGCGAACGGCGCATTGCCGTAGTCGTCACGGTAGAGGTCGAGTCGCTTGCGGACTTCGCCTTCGTCTCGCATGGCTGCGAATTCGAATTCGAGCGTCCATTCGCCTTGGAGGTTGGTCGGAACCGGTTCGCCGATGCGACTCGGGGCTCCGCCGCCTTCGGGCCCGCCGAAAATGACCGAAGCTTTCTCAGCGAAGAACGCCTTGACTTCGGGCGCCTCGACTTCTGCGGAGGAGCGGAGACGGAGGTCGTACTCGGCCGCCGCGGGGGGCACGCCCGGAATCGGATCGCGCTTCGAGACTTCGATCTCTTCGTACTTCGGCTTGCCGTCCGGCGTCTTGATCTCGTCGATCGTCGAACGGATCTCCGCAGGCGTGATCGCCTGCGCAAATCGGACGTCGATGATCGTTCCGCCGGTGAAGTCGAGGCCGTACTTGGAGCGGCCTGAAACGACGAACGCGACCACGCAGAGGACGCAGAAGGCGATCGAGATTTTGATCCAGAACTTCGACTTGGCGATGAACGGGTAGCGGAACGGCTTGAACGCCTCTTCGAACTTGAGGGAGGTGAGCCAGCCCTTGTTGAGGGCGACGCCGAAGACCGCCTTCGTGATGAACAAGGACGTGAACATCGAAACCGCGATGCCCGCGAGCAGCGTGATGCCGAATCCCTTGATCGGGCCCGTGCCCTTCCAGATGAGCATGGCGGCCGTCAATGCGGTCGTCAGGTTGGCGTCGAGAATCGTGATGAACGCACGGTCGTAGCCGGCGGCCAACGATTCCAGGAGCTTCTTGCCCTTCGCCGCTTCTTCGCGCGTGCGCTCGAACACGAGGATGTTGGCGTCGACCGCCATACCGATCGTCAAGATGAGGCCTGCGATGCCGGGCAGCGTCAATGTCGCGTCGAACAAGGCGACGACGGCCAGCGTGAAGAACACGTTCAAGAGCAGCGCGAGGTTCGCAACCAAGCCGCCGAACTTGTAGTACCAGAGCATGAAGAGGATGGTCACGGCGAAGGCCGTGATCGTCGCCCAAATGCCGCGCTTGACGGCGATTTCGCCGAGCGACGGTCCGATGGTTTCGCGGCTGGCTTCGCGCGGCTTAAGCCGGAGGCTGCCCGACGTGAGGCAGTTGACGAGCCAATCCTGGTCTTCTTGCGAGAAGCCGCCGCCCGCGTTGTAGATCTCGACGCTTTCGGACAAGGCGGCGTTGATCGACGGCGCGGTCCAGACTTCGTCGTTCAGGCAGATCGCCAGCAACTTGTTGAGGTTGTCGCCGGTGTAGTTCTTGAAGTCCGACTGCTTATAGGTGTCGACCGAGAAGGTGACGGCGCGACCGCCGTACTTGTCGGAAGAGCGACGGACTTCGCTGATCGACTTGCCGGTGAAGCCGTCCTTCAGCGGGCCGAAGTAGCGCGGGTCGCGGAAGAGCCACGCGCCCTTGATCTTGTCGTGATCGACGCCGTCCTGGCCTTGGCGGGCCTTCTCCATCGCCTCCAAGACGTCCTTTTGGTCGGGACGAGGGCGGTGGGGCAGCCAAACGACCGGGGCTTCGACCCAAGCGTCGGCGGAGGTGCCGTCGGGCTTCTTGACGCTGATTTGGCGCAAGAGCGAGTAACGGGCGCCGTCGACGTAACGCTCGCCGCGGAGATCGGCGCGTTTTTCGTAGGCCTCTTTGCGTTGGGCTTCGGCCTGCGCGACCGAGAAATCGAAGAACTCGACGGCGATGCCTTCGGCGTCGTAGGCCAAGGCGAGATTTTGATCGCCCAATCGCCACTGCGAGCGGCTCGTGGCGTTCTTGAGTTCGTCGTCTTCGACGACGATCAAGAATTCAAGCGCGCCGAGTTGCAGCATCTGGGCGCGGATCTTGGCGGCGTCTTCCTCGCCCATCAGCGGCGCTTCGATCTGGATTTGATCGCGGCCGAGCGCTCGGACGGTGATTTCTTTGGTGCCGAGAACGTCGATACGCCGGGAGATGGCGTCGATCGTGTCGCCGAGCGCCTTTCCCTGCTCCGCCGGAGGCAGGGCGTCGATCTCCTTGCGGGAGACGGTGTACGTCATAGACGTACCGCCCGAGATATCGATGCCGAGGCTGATCGGGCCGCGGCCGTCGGCCTTAGGCGTAAGCAGCAACGCGCAGGCTGCCGCCATCAGGACGCCGATCAGCGCCCATTTCCATCCGAGATTTTCGGTCACCTGAGTTCGCTCCTCGGCGTCCGCAGCGAGGGACGAAGTCCGCTCGTCAAACGGTCGATCTGCAACGGCGGACGCCGCGCCCTAGCGGGGCGGCGTCCGAATGGGGATCACTTCTTCTTCGGCGCGCCCTTGGAGGCCTTCGGGCCCTTCTTCGGCACGGACGATGCGGCAACCGGAGCTTTCGCAACGGCTGCAGCCTTCGTCCCGGCGTCCTTACGCTCGGTAAGGCGGGTGGCCTTGCCGGTGCGTGCGCGCAGGTAATTGAGCTTGGCGCGGCGGACGATGCCGTGGCGCTTGACCTCGATGCCCGCGATCTTCGGTGAATTCACCGGGAAGATGCGCTCGACGCCTTCGTCTTGGACGATGCGGCGGACGACGAACATCTCCGCGAGACCGCCGCCGCGCTTGGCGATGACGGTGCCGTTGAAGATCTGGATGCGCTCCTTATCGCCTTCTTTGATGGCGACTTGGACGTCGACGGTGTCACCGATCTCGAAACTCGGGAGCGGTTGCTTGCGATGATATTTCTTATCGACGGCATCGTGCTTTTGCATCGGCGTACTCACGGTCGGCGAGGAGTCGGCTCCCCGCGGGGTTGTTTCAAAGCTCTTTCGGCGGACCTAACGGCGTGCTTCCGGGGAGCGCGGGCAACAGATCGGGCCTGCGTTCCCGGGTCAGTCTCAGCGCTTCGTCGCGTCGCCATAGGGCGATGCGCGCGTGGTCGCCGGACCGCAGGGCCGGTGGGACTTCCATGCCGCGGAACTCGGCCGGACGCGTGTAATGAGGGTGGTCGAGCAGCCCTGTTTCAAAGGACTCCTCGGCGGCCGAAAGGTCGTGCCCGAGCACGCCCGGAATCAGCCGCGAAACCGCCTCGATCACCGCCATCGTCGGCACTTCGCCGCCGTTCAGCACGTAATCACCGATCGAAATCTCCTCCCACGGCCAGCCCCGGACGATTCGTTGATCGAATCCTTCGTAGCGGCCGCAGAGGAAAACGAGCCGGGATTCACGCGAAAGCTCCCTGGCTTTGCTTTGAGTGAAGCGACGGCCCTGCGGGGTCATGAGCAGCATCCGCGGCTTCGGCTCCACGCTTTGAAGCAGATTCTCGAGGCATTCGAAAATCGGCTCCGGCTTGAGCACCATGCCGGGTCCGCCCCCGAAGGGCTTGTCGTCCACCGTGCGCCGGGGACCTTTCGCGAACGCCCGCCAGTCGTGCAAGACGATCTCCAGCCGACCCTTTTCTTGGGCGATCTTGATCAAGCTTTCTTGCAGAAAGCCCGAGAAGATGCCGGGGAACAGCGTAAGAACGTCCGCTCTCATGGGCGGTGCCCGCCCCGTCTCAACCCGCCTGATTCGTAACGTCGCCCGCACCTACGGGGGCGGGCATGGCTACGGACCGGGCGTAGTCCTGCGGAGGGGCATGCTACGACCGGGCTTCCGAGCATCAAGCATCCCTCGACCTGCGAAATGACGAGCCGTTTCAAACCGCGCCGGACGGGATAGCTTTCAAGCCTATGTTCACCGGGATCGTCGAAGCCCTGCGCCCCGTCGTTTCGGTCGAAGACCGACCCGGTCGGCGGCGGATCGTCGTAGATCTCGGGATCGCGGCGGAGGGGACGGGCCTCGGAGCGTCGATCGCCGTCAACGGCTGCTGTTTGACCGTGGCCGAAGTCCAAGGCGGGGCGGCCGTTTTCGATCTGATTACGGAGACCCTGCGTCGGACGGCCTTCGGGACCCTTCGGGCGGGCGACATGGTCAACGTCGAGCGCTGCGTGAAGCTCGGCGACCGGTTGGACGGGCACCTCGTCCAAGGACATGTCGACGGCGTCGGCCGGGTCGTCGGCCGCGAAGATCTCCCGGGCGAGACGCGGATCACGGTCGAACTTCCCGATGAGGTCGCCGCCGACCCGGTCGTGCTCAAAGGTTCGATCACGCTCGACGGCGTCTCTTTGACGGTCGCCGGAGTCGAGGGCCGGCGCGTCGTCGTCTGCCGTATCCCGCATACGTTGGCGATGACCACGCTCGGCCTTCGCCGGCCCGGAGATCCGATGCACGTCGAGACCGACGTGATCGGCAAGATGGTGCGGGACCTGTGGCAGAAACGCGGCGGGGCGTGAAAAAAGCTCCCGGCGTCGCGTCGAGCAAAGCGAGGACTTCGTGACGAAGAAGCGCGCGTTCAGCGGCATCCAGCCGACCGGCCGGCCCCATCTCGGCAACTATCTCGGCGCCATCAAGAACTGGGTGCGGTTGCAGGACGAGTACGAGTGCACCTTCTGCATCGTCGACTACCACGCGATCACGGTCGACTACGCGCCGGAGGATCTCCGCGCGCGCGTCTTCGATCTCGCCGTCGCGTTGCTCGCGTGCGGCGTCGATCCCGAGCGGTGCACTTTGTTCCTCCAATCCGACGTGCCCGAACACACGGAACTCGCTTGGTTCCTTGCGTCGTTCGCGCCGGTCTCGCGCCTAGAGCTTCAAACGCAGTTTAAGGACAAGTCCGCGCAGCACGCCGAGAACATCAATTGCGGACTGCTGACGTATCCCGTCCTGCAGGCGGCCGACATTCTCGTCCATCGCGCGGAGATCGTCCCGGTCGGCGAGGATCAAGCGCAGCACTTGGAGCTCTGCCGCGAGATCGCGCGGAAGTTCAACAACCGCTTCGGACCGGTGTTCGCCGAACCGCAGACGGTCCATACGGCGGCGCCGCGCGTCGTCGGACTCGACGGCAAGGCCAAGATGTCGAAGTCGAAGCAGAACACGCTCGATCTCTTGGACGAACCGGAAGTCCTTTGGAACCGGCTTCGCACCGCAGTGACCGACGAGCAACGTCTCCGCCGCACGGACCCCGGTCGGCCGGAGGTCTGCAACGTCTTCGCATGGCACAAGCTGCTTTCGACGCCGGAGACCGTCGCGAAGGTCGACGCCGATTGCCGTACCGCGGCGATCGGATGCGTCGATTGCAAGAAGCTCGTGCTTGAGTCGCTCCGTCGCGAACTCGATCCGATCCGCGAGCGCGCGAAGGCGCTCTACGCAAGGCCGGACGAGGTGCGGGCGATCCTCGCCGCCGGCGGACGAAAGGCTAGGCTTGCCGCGCGAGCGACGATCGACCTCGTTCGGGCGAAGATGGGACTCGGCTCGTTCTGAAACCGAGCGCCTCCGCTCTGCGCTAGTGCTCGTAGACGAGCGTGATCGGGCCGTCGTTGGTCGCGGTCACGCGCATGTGCGCACCGAAGCTCCCGGCTTGAACGATCGGGCCAAGCGCTCGCGCTTCCTGCAGGAAACGTTCGTAGAGCGCCTCGGCGCGAACGGGCTCGAGCGCGCCGCCGAAGTACGGCCTCCGCTGCGTCGTGTCGCCGAGCAGCGTGAACTGGCTGACGACGAGCACGCCGCCGCCGGTCGCGGCGAGGTCGAGATTCATTTTGCCGGCCGGATCGGCGAACACGCGCGCCTGCACGATGCGTTTCGCGAGCTGCGCGGCTTTCGCCTCGTCGTCGCCGGGCGCGCAGCCGAGGTAGACGAGGAGCCCGTGCGGGATCGCGCCGACGATGGCGCCGTCGACTTCGACCGCGGCATCGAGGACCCTTTGAACGACGGCCCTCATGACGCGGCCCCGGAGGTTTCAGCGCTCGAACGCGGCGGTCGGCACTTCGAGCCCGGCCCGGAGCAATTCGTCGTCGAAATAAAGCGCGGCGTCGCGGACGGCGCAAAGCGCGGCGCGACGGATGCGGGGTTCGCCTCGGCGGTCGTCAGGACTGACATGGCTCACGTTGCCGCGCGCCGTGATCCGTATGAAGGGCTTGACGTCGAATCCGGAGCGCCAGAAGGTGATCCGACGCGTCGCCCGGAGGTCGAGATTCCGCACCGTCGCGCGGGCGGCGCCGATCGCTTCGGACGCGTGGCCGGAGCCGTTCGGTCGTTGCGGGGAGACGGCGTCGCCGGAGAGCGATACGTCCCATTCGTAGTTCTTGCTGACCTCGATCAGGATGTCGTCGGCCATGACGACGGCCCGGCGATCGATCTGCGCTTCGATCGCGCGGACGGCGGCGGGAGTCGCCTCCTCCGTCGGTCGCAGGATCGACGGACCTTCGGTGTTTTCGGTCGGGGCGGCGTTCCCCGTCGCGGCGACAGTGGATTCCGCTCGGACTTGGCCGGCGGTCTCGCCTTGCTTGGCGGAATGCGTTTCGGTCGACGTGGTCGTGCAGGCCGCGCCGGACAGCGAGACGACGGCGGCGGCGGCGGCGAGGAAGTTTCGGGTGCGCATAGGCCTTCTCCGCCGAAGCTATCGGCCGGCGCGCCTTTCGGGCTTAAGGCGGGCCGATCCCCGAAGTCTCAGCGGAATCGCGGGTCGAGCCGCGGATCCCTGAGGGCGCAGAGCGCCAAAGCCAAGGCGTCCGCGGCGTCGTGAGGTTCCGGGAATTCGGTCAAGCCGAGATCGGCGGCGACCATCTGCTGCACCAAGCCTTTGTCGGCGGAACCCGTCCCGGTCACGGCGCGTTTTGCGACTTTGGTCGGGTACTGGAGGACGGGGATCTTTCGTTCGCCCGCCGCAAGAAGGACGACCGCACGCGCTTCGCCGATGCGGAGCGTGGACTGCGCGTTTTTCGCGAAGAACGTCTCTTCCAGTGCGATCAGGTCCGGTGCGTGATGAAGCAAGAGGGCGCGGAGCCGCTCGAACAGAAAGAAGAGGCGTTCCCCGATCTCGGCCTTGTCGGGCGGACGGAACGCGCCGTGGTCGACGCGCATCACGCGGCCCCGGACGCGGCCGACGACGCCGAAGCCCATGCTGCGCGTCCCCGGGTCGATGCCGACGACGACGAGCGGATCGCGGGCGGCGAGGTCGAGCTCCATCGTGCGGGGAGGGTAGCCCCGCTTCCGGCGGAGGGCTACGGCTGCAACGTCAGCACGGCGAGATACTGGCCCCAAGAACCCCAATAGGCGGACGAAAACTTCACCCGGTAAAGGCCGGACGCCGTCGCCGTGAACACCGGGGTGCTTCCGCCGTTCCCGATCATCGCGTTGACGCCCGGCCCTGCGTTCCACTCCCAGACGTAGAGCGGCCAAGCTTGCGTCGGGTGCATGATCCGGATCTCCGGATCGAGAATCGGGCTGTAGTAGGTCGGTGAGTTCTCGATATCCCCTGAAGCGATGTCTCCGCCGTAGGCCTCGACCGAGAGTTTCTGGCCGGCTTCGAGCGCCACAAGGACGTCGTCCTGGTCGTAGCCCGCGAACAGCGTTCCCACGTAGGTGGCCGGGAGGGCGAGCGTCGGAAGGTCGCCCTCGATCTCGAGTGTCGCCGCCGAAGGCGCGACGACCAGCCACGTTTCGACGTCTTCGAACGTCGGCGTCACGATCGCGCCCGGGCCGAGCAGTCCGAGCGGTCCCGACCTCGCGAGGGCGGGGACGACGAACGACATACGGGTCGGCGTCATGGCGAAAGGCTCGATCGCGAGCGGTCCGAGCAACACGGCGAAGCCTTCGGATACCGGGATGAAGCCCGTGCCGTAGACCGTGACGACATCGCCCGGAGACGCGATCTCGGGATAGACCGCGGTCAAGGAGAGGGGCGGCGCCGGCGCCGATTCGACGGCGATCACGACGACGAATTCTCCGGCGGCCAGATGGTTACGGAACGAAGCGCGGATGATCACGTCTTCCGCCTCTTCGGCCACGTACCAAGCGCCTTCGCTCGTTGCGCCGATCGCAGCGCAGGCGCCGGGGCCGTCGTTGTCGTCGATGTAGAGCTTCCAAGGCGCAGCCGGATTTTTCAGCAGCGTGAGCATCGGATCGGCGTACGGCGAGCCCGGTCCGGGGATCGGGAAGCCGATCGCGCCGAGGGACTGATCCCACGGGTACATTTCGGCGCGGACTTTTTGTCCGGGCTCCAAGTGCACGAGGAAGTCCTGCGTCTGGCTCTGCAGCAGCGTGCCGGAATGCGTCAGTCCGGCGCCGAGCGTCGTCGGGACGACGCCTCCGGGAAGCAAGGGCAGGAGCGGCGCCGGGGGCGACACCGCAAGCCATGCGCCCATCGCGTCGTTGTAGCCGGAGGTCCCGCCGGCATGGGTGACCAGAATCGGGCCGGAGACGGCGTCCGGCGGCAGGATCACGGTCGCGACCGTCGCGGAGCTCCCCACCACCTGACACGTCTTGCCGCCGACGGTCACGCTCATCGCGGAAGGATCGGCGAGGAAGTTGAGTCCGGCGATCTGAACCGCATCGCCCGGTACGGCCAGCGACGGAGTCGTTCCGAGCACTTCGGGGACGGGCGGCATGAAGATCAGCTCCGTATGTCCCGAAAGCGAGTGCCCGAAGGGAGAGGTCGGATCGGCGGCGACGGCCTGGATCCGGTACGAAGCGAAGTATCCGCCGCCGTAGGCGAACGGCACGACGTTCTGCACGAAAGTCCCGCCGAGGGAGAA